>Ga0123352_10010260_pt1 | contig 14702 bp, 8 predicted proteins | sample TergutLab28metaG_FD_89700 | JGI IMG/M metagenome (GOLD analysis project Ga0123352, IMG submission 89700) | Labiotermes labralis P1 segment gut microbial communities from Petit-Saut dam, French Guiana - Lab288 P1 | ecosystem: Host-associated > Arthropoda: Insects > Digestive system > Gut ... | reverse complement strand
ATATATATATATATACGTAAATATTGAAACAGGCCGCTTTTCTCTCAAGATGCCCAGGTCAAAGCACGAACCATGCTTAGGGTGTGTGGGATGCCACGTCACCAGCTGCACCATTTGAGGTAGTGAAGAGTGTTAACAAAGCAATTCCACAAGCCGCGAAACAAAATGAAATTGCGTGCACCACCCACATAACCGTAGGAAATCGTCGAGTCATTCATAAGCAGGCTTGTTACACCACCGATTTGTATGGCTATTGGACAAGAAGAGACGGCCTTGCACATAATTCTGCTTTTAAGGTTCATTTTATGAACTTGCAATAGCGGATCGGCGGCCTTCCATTTGTGCACGTCGAAATGCTGAAAGCAGCACACAGTTTCTGTCATGAAACTTGTTTGTCTGGTAGAGACTGGCTGGAGGCTTTGATGAGACGGAGGGCAGGAATTTCACTTTGAAGACCTCGAGCAATAAGTATAAAGAAAAATCACCGCATTTAACAGAGCAGAAATCAGTATATTGCTTGAGAATCTGGAGGGTGTCTTGACGAAATACTAGCTTACTTCTGAAAAATGTTAAATGATATATCACAAAAGAAATAAATTTTATTTCCCTCCGAAAACTGGACAGTGTTCTGGCTGAGAAAGATGGAAAAAGAATTTGTACTGCTGCAAGCTGCGTCGGCTGTTGAAATGCAACTATTTTATATGCAATAAGGCGATATGTGCAAACGTATGTTTCTTATCTCCAGTGTTAATCTATTGCAGCCAGTTTTGAGTAAGACAATGCTAAGACGTGTAGCAGCCGGGTCTTCTTTACAGCCCTCACGGACAAGCTGGATCAGGGAAGGGTTCTTTGTACTCTGGCTGGAACGTTTTGCTAAACACAGCTAACATCAGGGAATCTAATTTTGGTGGTACGGGTCAATCACTCCAGCCACATACACTAGGATTCTTAGGCATTTTACGAATATAACGTGAAAATAATGCTACTGATAACGCCGCACACATCACAGTGGAAGCAGCCTTTGGATGTGTCCTTCTGTGGTCCTCTAAAGGATACGTGACGCATTACAACATGTTTGGATCGTTTCATCCCTGCGAGAAAATTACTCTTGACGAGATGAGTGAACATTCCAGCACATTTTCCATAAATGCTGCAAATAATGAAAAATCCCTGAAAGGGGTTTAGAAACGTAAGAATTTTTCCACTATACCCAAATATCTTTACTAAAGAAGATTTTTTCCCGGTAGTCTTAAATGTAATTAAGTTTTTAAAATCCTGTGCCACAAAATGTACCAATATGTTCTCTACTTTCGTCCACAGTCAAACTGACAAACCCACAAGCACTCTCCATCTCTGAATTTCACACGTACTACAGAACTGTGACGTGCAGAAGGGCCTAATCCTGGTCCATAATATTCCTTCCTGGATGTAGCTTCTTCACCGGAAAAGAAGAAGACAGCTAAACCTACAATGAACAAAAAACAAAAAAAAAAACCCTCTAAATGTTCTCACGTCCACCCAACAGAACATTATCCCGGAAGAAATGAGGGCAAAGCGACAGGTCACAGAATAGAAGTAGCACGAAATAGAGGAAATATGAGGAGAGAACAAGGACAGGTGCTGCCATAACGGAAGCAACATAGAAGGGATTCGTCTTTCCGAAGAAGAATGATATATTTTATAAATATCCTTTCCGAAAATGCTTTACAAGATGAAGCGAATCTTCGTTAGGACGACAATGATAATGGCGATGGTCATTGTAATTGAGATGATGATGCTGAGTGTGAGCACAATGAGCCAGGAATTTTGAACATAGACGTTTGCATACTATAGACTGAAAAAGGGCGGGACAACCAATTCGGTGCATAAGCACTTTATGCTCTAGTTGGAACCATGCTGCATGCAGGGAATGTGATATTTACGCTTGTGACTATTGTTGTTAACCAAATAATTTAACCTTCCTTGCAAGCTTACAACTTCGTTTTCACATGCGTTAGATGAAATTATTACACTTGGCCCATGAATTTTAATAGTTGAAAAGAATTACCCACATGCGGGGAAATCAGACCATACTCAGAAAAAAATTCAGGCGCCATTTTCAATAATTTTGTAACCACCTCTTTTCGTAATAAATTTACATTTTTTCCCGCAATTGTGGCACTTTATTTTGTGGAGACACTACCGCTTCATTAATCGGCATTCCACTACTTTGACCTACGTAAGTTCATATATACACACACATAGCCTACGTACCTAAACACTTATATTCTCATACCCATCCTACATACATGCGTGGGTTTCAAATTATGACGCTGTGAACATGCTTGTAAAAGCTACTAGGTCTAGCCTAGTTCAGTGCTTCGCGGCGTCAGCTAATAAAAATCCTGTACTTATGTACTTACACATATTTATGCATAAACCGCTCTAACATCAATATAAGCAAGCATGTAATTACATAAACGTAGGTATAAGATCTGCCCTTAAGTCTGCGTGTCAAGTCGCGAATTCTCCTACTGCAAATATTTATAATTCCAAAACTTCTTGAATTGGCTCCTTTAAAATTGAAATGATGTGATATTTCCCCTTAAAAAATTTTAGTAGTGTCCTTATTTCGTGGGAAATATAATCGAAATATGTCATTTTAAACTTGCAAAGAAACTGTGGAAAATCTATAGACTAAATATGGTCTAACGAACAGGAGTACGTACTTTCATTATTGTCTAAGAGTGCGTTGTACTGAAGTGCGGTGACGTAAGGTATGAAGTTCTTGTAGTGTGTTTACGAAACAGCCCTAGTTTACGTAACTCCTAAGTAAGAAATCATATTACAAAATGAACGCATTTCGCTCGTGATGTTTAGGGTCTGTGGTGTGGATATTGCACATGTACACCGCTGCCTTTGTGGTTTTTTTTAGATCGTGTGTAGTTTATCTACTTTCCACCTCAATAACTTGACATGTACGCCCACAAACGACTTTCTGCCCAAAAACATCAATCCCAGTTTCCTATTTTCGTTACATGTGCCTTGCTATATAAGGCTACATGATACTTCGGACAGTCACAAAAATATTTACAACAACTAAGGCACAAAATTATGGTAGTCTTATTTCTACCTAACGGGTGTCTTTTTAAAATTACTATATAATGTGGATGACCATTTAAAAGTGCCTAGAACAGTATCGCGCGCGCGCGCGCGCGCGTGTGTGTGTGTGCGTGCGTTTAGACATTTATCTTCATACGAGTATTTTTCTGAAGTATAACACCGTGCTAAGTAAACATAAAAAATCAGTTACACAGGTACAATATTAATCAGTACATATCCGTTATTCTTTCCAACAGGTAATGACTACGGTTACATGTTTTAGCTAACGTTAGGCATTTTCCAGACATTCATTTTCAATTGTACTGCAGTTCATAGTTTCGAAAGATCAGTCCACTTTACAGTTTAACACAAAAAATGCGTCCTGATCTGTGTCATTCGTTTAAAAATATGTTCAGAATCATAAATTGATACGTTGTTGGATTAAAATGAATTGTGTCAAGTTACAATTGTAGGACTTGAAACAGAAGATAAAAAAAATTTCACAGTTTCATTAATTAATTTCTTGTTAAGTCATATTGTGTTGCATAGTAGCGTAGACTGGCATGGAATCAGTGTTATGTAAACGAGAAGAAATAAATTTGTAGGTGAAGATTTAGTGAGTGGGTTTGGCTTCTAGCTGGTGTCTACTTCAGCTACCTCGAATGCGCTATGTACAATACAACTTAACTTGAACATTTAGAATGGACTTAAAATAGCTAACTACTGCCGAAACAAGTAAACATAATATAATATTAAATAGTGTAGGTCAGCACAATCACTGTATTACTCCAGGTAATTATAAGGCTACATGTTTCGACTACAGATTAGTCATCTTCAAGCCTATTTTTCTCAATTGTGTCACAAGATGCTATGCACAATTTGGGATCCCATCGTGTTTACGGAACCAAAAACTCAACACTTGTAAGTTTTTCTGTTAATTTATTCAACAGAAATTGATTTCAAATCCGATACAGTTTCCATTTTGTTCTTTAGATGTCAGGATAAAATCTAAACTGGAAGCTTATCCGTCCACTAACAACATAACAATAGGAACAAGCAGCGTACCTTACCAGACAATACTATCCAATATTTCATCGTGCGAGGTCATTTGATAAAACACCCACTCCCACGGAACAGCAACAAAGACGTACTCCGACGTCACCAGTAAATATACAGTATCCGACAGCTCCAAAAACAACCAGACGGTAACGGGACATATATTTGCAAATGGTGAACACCAATACACCGGTTTAAGAATTTTATATATTTTAAATTTTTAGGCACAATTTGTATAATATATTTCCGAGACACATGATCCAATATTATGTATCCCACTGTTGTAAACATGATTTGCACGTCACGCCCTTTGAGAAAAACGATTTAATTTGATGTATTCCACGGATGTAAACAATTTAATATTATATTACATTTATAAGCACATCGTGATGCTTCCATTCAAATGTAACCGTAGTGTTTAGCAGTCACACACGCTACTTGACATATGATACACTTATTAAGTAAGAACTCTGTAACTGATTTTTTTGTGTTTAGTTAATTATAGAATCTTTGTTGTTCGAAGAAGGGTAATTATGTTTAAATTTTTCAATTTTAAGAAGGCAGTAATTCTCGTAATATTCCGAATGCAAAACATCCTCCACGAACACAGGACCCGCCAGTAGTAAGAACGTACAGAGCACAGAGTTTCCAATTTTACACTTGGATGGATGAGATGCAGCATCTTTTAGGAGGTCACCCTTATTCCATTCTTCTGCCTGCCAAGAATCCCATTCAGATATGAAGTTTCTCATTTTCACCTATTGTTTACAAAACGAGGACTAGCTTGAAAGAAATTGGGAACTGGCCATAAAAGACTGTCCAACTCTTTGGTCATGAAATCTCAAAGTCTGAAAAATTGGTATCCTGTAAAACACCGTCTTTAATTCGCGTTTTAGATTCCTGTGGTTTGCTCCAACACTAATGCCAGAATGTTAAAACGAAAGATAACTTGTTTTTCTCGGGATTTTTTGAACTGCTTCCGCCACGCTTTGTGTGGTTTCTTTATTTCTTCGTTTTTCGACTTGTCCACCGACATCTTGATAATGTAATTCTAAATTATGACGTTAGTGATATGTGACTTCTCTTTGCTATTTATATCTAGCCCACCAGAGTAATTCTCTCTTTTCCCTGTTACATTTGAAGAAGAAGACAAATTTAGTCTCCGCAACAATATAGATTATCAACTTCAGACCGTACCCAACGCACGTAACTTCAGTACTGATTATCACTTTTGATATCACGTAATAAAATCAGCTTTTGCACAGTTTGTAACGAAATTAGCATGGAGTGTCTTGAATTAGCATCACGAACATTAAAATTTCAGAACTTTTTCATTTAACAAGTGTTTTTAAATAAACGCCGTTATTACTGTAATTCAGGAATTCATATTCACAACTGACACTGTCAAAGAAAACTCTCTGTCTTGTTTCAGCAAGCGTACCGATATCAGAACAAATGTGGTGCGAAGGAAGAAGGAGAACAGTAAAGCAACCAGACTATTGTAAAGAATTTATTGTTGAATATTATCTAACAAATATCAAGGTTAGCAGCTTCGAATCTATAAAGTTACATTCGTGTCGATTCTGACGCTGGAGTCACACCGTCTTATTCCAAAACCCAATAGCACCACTACTACTACTAACACTACTACTACCACCACTACCACTACTACTACTACTACTACAAACCTCTCTCACTTTTCTGTCTAGCATTTAATGTGCTTTGTCACTCAGCCTTACATCGTGCGTCTTAGAGGGTTAAATCTCTGTCGTATTGCGTTGGTGGCTGATTGACTCTTCTTACCACATCAATTCTCCTTCCTCTGCTCCTCGTTTCCTCTCGCCTTCAATTTCAGCAACTTTCTGCTCTAGACAACTGCTATTATTTTCCTACATTTCTATATTCTATTACTTCCTAAAGGTTTGCAAATTGTAACAGCTGACGATATCGCCACTCTCGGCTGGTTATCTGGTAGCGTTACTTCTTGGACCCTCAAGACAAGACAGATAGGCTGTCCCACAACATTGGTAACCAACTACCAGTAACACTGACAACAAGTCATAAGAGCGAATTTCTCGTCTACGTCAAGAGACAAACGTGAAATCTCACACTGTAACTTCATTTATGACCGATTATTTAATTTATCGTTCGTAATATATTTAATTCGTTAACATCTAAACATTACTCGACATACTTCACTTAATTCCTAACATGTTTCTTTTTACTTAATATCTCACTTTCTCTTAACCATTTTTGTGATGAGAAAGAGGTTTATCTTAAAATTATTAAATGTCGTTGTGAAAAACTTTGGCTTAAACGTTTTAGAAAAGGCTGTTTGTCACACACATTTTGTGTTCCCAAAGACAGGAATCGTAATTTATCATTCGTTGACAGGGTCGTGAAATGAAGCACAAATAAACATAAATGAATATCCGTCCACCCATTCAGTCAGCTTACACTTACATCGCACTTAGACACCTCTCTTCCGTGTTCCTGACTTCCCTCAACCCTCCACAGTAGACCTGTCTATCAGTCGGTTTTCCTGTAGCTGATTCTTACCCCATCCCCCCATTACGTGGTTTCCTATGATTAGTTCTTGTATCCAGCTGCGTGCCGTCAGAGATGATGCCTTTTGAACATCCATAACACAACATCTGGCTGTCCATTTGACACCTGATAAATATCCTTGCACAATAAACACAACCTGCTTGCATTAATTAACACCACGTAACCGTCAGAACACACGTCAAAGTACATGGATGGCAGAATAACTTTCCACGTATTTCGACATCTAGGACGTAATTTTTGGTTGCTCAACGCACGCTTAAGCGGATCTCCAGCCCAGCCTTCTGGGTTTTAAGTAAAAATGGCCGAAAGATGTGATTTGAATACCAAATTTAGTAAATCCAGTAGCATGCCATACTGTTTTTGCAAAAAATATTGTTAATGTAAGGTGAATCCGTAATTGACCAGTTGGATGCGTAAGAATTTCCACCAATTATTTTTTTCCTATTTTACTGCAGTTTGTTACTTTGCATTTATTTATCTACACATATTTATTATTTATTTATTTACTTATTCATTCACTCTTTCTTTCTCCTGATTAGCCAGCATTTCGATTAGCTTTCCCATAGGATGATTTGCCTTGTACTGATTTTCTCATTACGGAAGTACAATAGACTCACATGAAGTTCCCGACACCCACACAGAACCGGTAGGCTATTCAACCCGTTCCTGTCTTCATATTAGGGAACACTAAGGACGTTATTACCTGCTGCATAGCGGGCGGGCTGCAAGATACTACCGTGCTATATAAATATTCAAATTTCACCCAATTTTGTGTTTGGGTTATTCTGTAATGGAGTGTTTCACATGCATGGGGGACAAGTCTTTAACAGAGAGAACAAAACATTGAACGTACTGTCTTCATAATCCTTAAGTTGTATCTCCTACATGGGGCAGGACTGTGTGTCTCTGAGCTTATTAGGAACACCGGCTTTTACGACTACCTAGAAGCACCAGTGCGATCACTGTGACTTCTCTTATGATCTTCCGTGACTTTAGTGTCAATAATTGCTCACAATACAACATACTTAACAAAAAATATAAATTTCAAATTAATGTTCAATAATTTCGATACATTTAACAATTATTAATGCTCTTCTGAAATGCAATTTACGTAGTGAACTCTTTTTCAATATTACGAATAAAAGCAACACCAACTGCTTTTTGCATAAAATAAAAGTGCCTTTAGTTTTATTGTCTCAAAATCTAGCAACTTGACACTGTCGACGACAGGAACTTGGTGAAGATGTACTTTTTTTCAAGAACTGTTGCTGATCTCTTCGGCATTATACATTCCTTCTGAAGTTCGTCCGCCAAACTTACCATAAAGTTTTGTCCGCTGATTTTATTTCCAGTAAATTCTTTGTATAAATTCCATGTGCTGATAGTCGCTATATCTAGGATATTGAAAAAACCTTTGTGCAGCCACACTCTTGAAACTGAGTTCAGAGAATATTTTCTGACCATTTGTTAAAAAAACACATCCACACCAAATTTTGTCGAATTATGAAATACTGCATTATCTGGTTCCATCTTTTCATTGTTAGCTATACTCACGTTCGTATGTACAAAGCTACGCAACAGTGCATTTTTATCGATCTTACCTTGGTATACTTTAAGCGCAAGATTATCAAGTTTCTAAATCATAGATTAATTTAAATTTCTCGGAATATTTTTTTATTAAAAGTGGAGTTTCTTTTGTGGAAAGATTTGTAGTTCCGACAAAGATTGTGCCAGCTTGCTTCAATTCTTTGGCGAGTTTACAAATGTAAAAGAGATAGTTGTAACAGTTGTAACAGATCGTCAACCTCATTATTTTCATTACCACTACCAAAACGTTCCAATCTATGTGGCACGTAAACTTCACCCTCATTTTCAGAGTCGAGAAAAATTTCACAATCTGAATTATGTTCAGGTACGTTTCGTGAACTTTTCAATAGTCTGTCATTCATCAAGCCATGTCGATAACGACTTAAAGCCTGAATGCTGAATTCGCTTTAATGTCATCACAGATCGCCAAACTTATTCTTCTAAACAGGTTTTGTCCAGGCCGACAAGTTAACTTTCTACGTACAGAGAGCACTCCAAAAGATGTAGGTAGAAGTTGTTATAATACATTTACCTATCTGATAATTTGTATAAACATGCAATAGAAATCATTAGGAAAATTTATAGAGACATTACTTTAAAAAATGAAAGTTATTGAGAATAGGGTTTATAATTTTTATAAACCGTCAAATTGACATTTTCGGTTCTTCTCAAGTCAACAGGTTATGTATCTTAGAACTGCTGGATTACTGCACGTGATGGATCTGGCAGAAGTTCTACCAAAGAGTCCAAAGTATCTTCAAGGTCGTAGCATCTTCTCGAAGAAACTGTATAAATCCATTTAAATTTTTATTCCTAACACCAATCAATGTACCATTTTATATACACGAATACAATCTTCTCTCGCGCCTACCATCTTCACGGAGCTCTACAGCAGAATTTAAAACTTAATAAAATATAATACATTACAAAATAATTCATACCGTATTACAGTATTCTTTTCCCTAAATTAAACCATGTGGATTTTATAAACTGTAACAAAAATAGTATTTTGAAAAGTATAATGTCTTATAACATAGAACAGTAGTATTTATTATGACCTTTTCATGAAATGTATATGAAAGCTTATGTTGCTATGTTTTAATATTTCTTCGCCAACAAACATGTAATTTTTCTTAGACCTTGTGTAATGTGTAGTGGCTTCCCTGTAAAGAGAGAGAAGATGCATTCGATTTTTTTAACAAAGAGAACTACAACTTAGCAACATAAAATGTCCAGCTCTACTTGATAAAAACGCCGTAATGAAAGTCACTGCTTTATTTTACTAATATTTCGTGCCTTTAAAAGAGCCATTATAATTACGCTTCATGAAATCCACATAGCTTACTTTATCTGAGATAATACTATAACATATCATGAATAAATTTTGATCCATTATATTTCAGTAAGTTTTAAGTCTTGTTGCAGAGCTCCCTGAGCACATGTAACTGACACGAGAATATGCAGAAGCGATGAAAGACTGTACTTTACGTGTCTAAAGCTGCATTTGTTGGTGTCATGAATGAACAATTTAATTCAATCAAATAGCACGTAATAATTAATGTCAAAATGTAAAAATCTATGTGAGTGCTCATTCGTGACCCATAATCTTCGTACCGAAGATACTCTGGGGAAAAATGTCGACTCTAACACTGTATTTCAGTATGTTGAATAAAGCAGGGATGCGAAACTAAGAGGCCATAGCTTGCTTTCAGAAAGAGTCACAGCATTTGAAAGAACTGCTGAAAGCCATGTTCGTCCTCAGTAACAGTTCCTGCTTGACGTGCCTAGAATAGAACCAAACTCTCTTGGACACGAGTCGCAGAGCTTATCTCCAAGCGGCAACTTCATGCTAACAAATTACGGCTCTTTTTCAGGAAAGAAGTTATAGTGATCCAATTAGGGAGATACAATTGCGAAACATGTAGTGCAGATTATCCTACTGATTAACTCCAGAGGAATGGATTCGTCAGGATGCAATGGTTATGTCGTGCCTAGTGTCAAAAAAATGCTACGTCCAGCATTTGGTTTTACCATATACACTTACTTAATTACTTACCTACTTCAAAGAACACAGTCCTTCTTGTGAAGCTAGTCGATTTTCAGCTAGTCAAGAAATTCCCCGCGTTTTATGGAACCCGAAAGTTCATTACCGCAATCACACCTCCCTATCCTGAGACACATCGAGCCAACCCATGCCCTCACATCCCACTTCCTGAAGATCTACCTTACTATTATACTCCCATCTACGCCTTGGTCTTCCAATTGGACTCTTTCTCTCAGGTTTCCCACCAATACCCTGTATACGCCTGTCATCCCCCATACGTGCTACACACCCCGCCCATGTCATTCTTCTCTATTTGATAACCCGAATAATACTTGGCGAGGAGTGCAGATCATTAAGCTCCTCATTATGTAGTTTTCTGCACTCCCCTGTTACTTCGTCCCTCTTACGTCAAAATACTCTTCTCAACACACTATTCTCAAACGCCCTGTGACTAGTTTCACACCCATACAAAAGACAGCAAAATTATAGTTCTGGGTTTTACCTTAATTAAGTTTAAATAAGTAGTGATTTTAGAGCTCTTCAGAGATTTATTTTATCAACCCGTCCGTTCGTCAGTCCTCGTCGTGAGCTTCCTAACTACGAAATACAATTCAACGACACTCAGGATATAAGATCTGCATCAGATTTTTGGAGCTGTTTTGGTTTGTGCGTATCTTTAGCTTTATTCTTTCTTGTTGATGTAGGCTACTTTGTTTAGTTGATTAAGACACCGAAGGTGGCCTGAGAGCTGGGAAGCACTGACGTGTCTTAACACACACGTGTTTTAATTAGGACTATTTGAGTATCACGTTGTGTATATTTCACTTCCTTTCCTTATATTACTCACTTTGTAATATTCATGCTCACGTTCTGCCTTTCTTAGGTATCGTACCGTCGGTCTGCCGTCCAAAATAACTTAGCTTGCTGACATCTTTCCTTAGTCCTGCATATGTTATTCATTTCATCCTCCTAGATTTTTAACCTTGAATGAACATAAGGTTAACATAGAAAAAAGTAGCACGATTTTGCTGACAGCTCTGTCTTTTGTCTTTCACAGGTTAATACGTGTTTATGTCACCTCATTCAACTTCATGTATACTGCACGTATATATATATATATATATATATACTACACAATCACCTTTCGTAACTTTGTTGTCCCGACGCGCTCAGTCTGGTAGGTGATCCTCTTTCGGGAAACGGGTGTGGTTCACCGAATCACACACAGTTTTAATTATTTCTTTTTTATTTGTTGTTTTATTTACTCAATTTATTCTTGGTATAAAATAATGGAGCGCTATATCCAGTAAAACAACTAGATCATTTCTAGGCAAATGACACAGTCACTTCTCTGTACTCCTACTTACACCACACTCGTACGCGACTGAATTCGCACTGGATTGCTAGCGTCTGTTGTCCGCTGCTAACTTTTTCTCATTTAAATCTCTCCCCTCCTACCTATCACCAACGGTCCTGAATATACGTTGACAGATTAACTTAAACGTATGCCATGAACGTTCCGTAATTGTCGCCATAGATCCTAAGAAAGAACTATATTAAAAATGATCGGCTACCATATATATATATATATATAGAGAGAGAGAGAGAGGGTTACAAAAATGTATACACATGTTTAGAAAGGAAAAAACTATATTAAAATTGTAATACTCAATTAATACAGATAACAAGATAAAAAAGATGAGTGCAAGTCACATTTGACATCTGCAATTACAAGAGGTGCTCAAAGTGGTTACCATCAGCGTCTAGACACTTCTGATTACGGCAAAATACTCCTTGAGTAACGTTAAAATGTGTATACACTTTGTGTGTGTTTAAGTAAGAATGGAAGTCTCGAAATCCAAGGAACTGGAATGCACATGAAGGCAGGACACAACTGCAAGGCAGCCAGCTGTGAGGATTGACCTAATTTCCAAATGTATTCTGCTCATTGATGGCAGATGCCATAGAGATTAAACAATTAATCTGTACTGAAATGTAAAACGAATTCAGAAACTGATAGAGCACTTGCAAAGTGTGAGAGGGTTTAGATTTAAATGGATGAAGATGACAAAACTTCATGTTTTAATTAAAATTTCGGTACGCCAAATTTGCATGTAAATCAAAGCCGCCTCAAGAAACAAAACGGATCCAATCAAGTTTGTAACCCTCAGCCCGAAGTTCCTTCCTTAGTTTCTCTGCCGTCATGAGGTGCGGAAATTTTTTCTTACTGTGACTTTGTGAAAGTTTATGTGCAATGTAGATTCTGAATTTCTTAAGCAAATAGAATTTCTTTTTCGCGCCGTCACTAATTTTTATGGTTTTATACTTTGGTTGAAACGAGACGTTTGAGACACATATTTTATGTTTATTTGAGTGTGTATTTGTGTGTTTATTTGGGCTCCATACTTGTGAAAGAATACAGATCAATGGTGTGTATTTGCGAATATTGAAATTATTATTTGGTTATTTTAAAATATGTAGAATTTCTTTTTTAGATGAGTAACCTTTAGCTTCTGAAGCATAACGTAAGAGCTGATCCACCCAAATTTCTCTTCATTGGTCAGGGAACGCACCTCCCCAGTGGTGAAGCTGACGATACACTTTTGGTGACAAGGTTAACAATTCATCAGGATCTAGGTCTACACCTCTTCAAGTATGCTCGACGTACTCTGTGCCACTAAACTGCAGTTAAACGGTATTAAAAAGGGTGTGCCTGGAACAGACACAGACGAAATGTTTTAGGTTGTCCGAAATTCCATTAAATCCAAGAATTGCCTAGAATGTTGCAGGTAGGCAGATTCAAATTAGGGCCGGATCAGTGAAATCTAGTCCACGAAAAGCAGAACAAAACAGCAATACATGTAACTGCAGAATAAAAATATCTTGAGAGTTCATTCACCAAATCATTTGCTACAAACCGAGAAATCAAGTTTCTCTTCGCAGCAGTAACACGGAGAGTCATTTTCGTTATAACCGCTTTCACAACACTTCTGGTGCCAAGGTCGCCTCTCATCCACCACTTGGGTTAAGCCAGCTGAAGCGTCACGCCTTTCCTTATTATAGCGCGGTATAACGTTCTTTTTCTGTTATTTAATACTGACTAGAACGGTGATGAGAAACTTCCTTGCACGACAGTTACTGTATACCCTCGAAACATGGACGGACAGCAAGCAGTAAATAAAGTATGTAACACTCTACAACAGAGCTCTACATTAAGCTATTAAAAGCCAAATGTAGTAATGCCAATAAAAATATGAAAGTAACTCTTTAGGATTTTCATTTTTATGTTGAAGGTCAGAATAAAGTCCACCATATCCGTGCCTCTCTTTCGTTGTAAACAAGTTCAAATATCTTGACGTATATAAGAAAGAGCAAGCGGAGGCAGCTTCCAAATATCATCTTAGATTTCACGTTGTTTTACTGTTGGGCACTCACATTTCTTAAAAGTACTGCTTACAATCACGTGTTTGCTTCCACAATGTTTTTTTTCTCGTTTTTCATTGTCACTAATTTCCGAAAATATCAGCGGGTAAAGTCTGACATTGTTTATTCCAACGACTGCACAGCAGTTCGATACATAAATAAACACATATATAGCAGTCCTATTACATGTTTCGGCCTTTTGCTGCTATCGTTAGTGGGTATTCGATAAAGAAAAAAATTGGGATACGCGTTGTGAAATCATCTTACTGCACGGAACAGGGATAACATTAAATACATGGATTAGAAATCTCAGTGTGCCACACATTTCTTTCTGTATTTATTTCGCACGTCCATATCGTATTACAGATCAGTATGAAATGCGATGAAAGTTTCAATATGAACGTCAAGTATCACTGAAAATAGTTGGTTATAGCTCATGGTTCTTTTGTACCTTAAAACGGAGGTCAAATTGTGCTTAGAGAAGCTAAAATTTACTCTCGTATATTGTAGATCCTCGGATATGAAGAAGGTGAATCAATAATTGTTCGCAATATTGGTCTATTTTTGGTGGTTGGTGACACTGCTGAATGGGCATGACACGATAATTAATGGTCTATCTTTCTTAAATCATGGTAGAGGTTTGCCATTGATAGTGCATTTATGTCATAAGTTTCGTGCTATAATCTTTTTCATTTGCGCGATAGAAGAGCAGGGAGCAGTGGTCTGTGTTTTGATGGGCTGAAAGTGCACCAGGTGCTGGAATGTTGAGTATGATTTCAGTGCACTGTGAGAACAGCAGTGTGTCACAGCAGTGTGTCACAGCAGTGTGTCACAGCAGTGTGTCACAGCAGTGTGTCACAGCAGTGTGTCACAGCAGTGTGTCACAGCAGGGTGTCACAGCAGGGTGTCACAGCAGTGTGTCACAGCAGTGTGTCACAGCAGT
>Ga0123352_10010259_pt1 | contig 14705 bp, 12 predicted proteins | sample TergutLab28metaG_FD_89700 | JGI IMG/M metagenome (GOLD analysis project Ga0123352, IMG submission 89700) | Labiotermes labralis P1 segment gut microbial communities from Petit-Saut dam, French Guiana - Lab288 P1 | ecosystem: Host-associated > Arthropoda: Insects > Digestive system > Gut ... | reverse complement strand
TTTTAGACCTTTTAAAATTCGTATATTGTGGAGTGACTTTTTTTTGAGACCGAATATGGATTTGGCTTTTTTGGGGTCCGGTTTTTCACCCCCCCCCCCCCCCCCACCCCAACTCGTCACCCCGCGTTGTGCTGCGGCCCAATGCGGGCCATGGCCTCCTCATTGTTAAGGTTTCTACATCACACACAACGACGCGTCACGGTCGGTAGGACCCCTCTGGACGAGCGATCAGCTCGTCGCAGAGGCCTCTACCTGACAACACACAACTCTCACAACAGAATAGATCCGTACTCCCGGCGGGATTCGAACCCACAATCTCAGCAGGCGAGAGACCACAGACCTACGTCTTAGGATACGGCTTCGTTGGAGCCAGGACCGATACAACACAGTCTGGACAGGCTCCAGACAAGGAAGTAAAAATCAACCACTTTGTTGGTGGTGGTAGTGGCTACACTGAAACCAATCCGACTCGTGTTGTCTCGCAAGAACTCCCAAATGTCTGGCCCAACAAAATAAGTTTGTTTCGAGCCGACAGTCTGTCCAGATACTACTTCAGTTAGAAATCTCGTTTGAGTATTCGTGCAGTGGACAAAACTTATCTGGTAGAACTTGTGAGAGATATGCCGCCTTTCAGGGACTAAAGAGACTAAAAGTCCCGCAGCAGAGATCCAAAGCCGAAACGTTGGGATGAAATACCAGAGAAATTAATCTTCACGGGTAAGAACTGAAATAATATCTCTAATGAACTGCAGTACAGTACAATCTTCAAGTGTAGGTTACTCTCCATCAGCAAAAATTCGTCCCAATCACCATCAGACACGTCCATCATGTAACTTTCACATAACCTACAATAAGCAGACTGAGAAAACATTTTATGTTTTGCTGACCGTGCATCCTGGTGTAACTATGGGTAAATGACCAACTTGATGCACAGTTGCGTTGTATAAAACGTTTATTATTATAATCCTCTACATGTTTCGAGCAGCACTGTGCTCATCATCAGGAGGTCGAATTGTATTAATACAGCATCTGGCATAATATTCTCTGTAAGTGACCGTCCGGTGTACAGGTTCTTTCTCAACCTGCACACCGGACGGTCACTTACTGAGAGTACTATACCAGATGCTGTATTAATACAATTCGACCTCCTGATGATGAGCACAGTGTTGCTCGAAACATGTAGAGGATTACAATAATAAGCGTTTTATACAACGTAATTGTACATCAAGTTGGTCATTTACACAGAGTGAGAAAACAGCGTCCTATTGTGGTAAGAAGTCTGGACAGACATGTTGGTCTAAAAGTAGCCATACTTGTCTGGCGATGTATGCCCAGATAAATGTTTAGTCTGCTGTGTTTTGTCAGTTCTGGCTCCAATGTAGCCGTTCCCTTAGACCGCGCGGTCACTGGGACCGGACATCTATTCATTTACTCATGTTTTAATTTAACCTGTTCCTATTACCATCAAGGGTTTGTCTAACCACGAAGATAATGGCATCCTCTGGACTGTCTTAGTATGCAGCCTATGTAAAAAACCATACATACAATTAGCCAAATGTGTCCGCGCGTTTAATGAGTTTGAGTACCGGTGACTACAAGTACTTCCAGATGGAAATTATCCTCTTTTCTCTTGCTCTCATTTTTATTCTGTATCGTCTACAGAGCTCTCATGCCTATGCCTAATACATTATGCATGTCCAGGGATTAATGTTTTTGATATTCCAGACCAGAAACCGATTTTAACCTCGTAAATACACAAGAGTAGTCTTTAAACCTAATACTCTTCTTCGTAAACACGCCCTTGATCTGAGCTTCTGTGTCCACGTCTCTCGGAGTTCCTGTATTGTAATTATACGCTCAAGTGAGCAAGGGTGTGCCTGGACACTCCCTCTGTGGTATGTGGATACAAGCAACGCAGTATGACCCTCCTGCTGGGATTGTTTAAGAATACTGAAATGTAATAAGGCATTAAGACGACGGCCGTGTGAAGTTCCAATAAGTCTAAACATGAATTAGTTATTGGTTCGGCTAGTTTCTTTCATTGGTTCAGATGAACCACGTTTCAAGATTTTTGTATTGGTAGTACTGCTTTTAAAAAGTACCGATTTTTTTTTTCTCGAAGTCATGCTGCGTATGTATCCAGCTTTTTCGACCGGAAGGATTTCTTTAATAGTACACATGAATTTAACCTCTACAACACATTTGTTGTTAGGCCTATATGCGCTATATAAAGCTAAAGACCCCTCGCATTTTACCCAAGCTACACACCTGTGTGTTTCCTACGATTTTCTAAAAGGCAAATGCAAATTTTCCCCGCTGCACACCTTGAAGGCAGATCGGGAAGTGGAGGTATAACTCCACTACTCCATAACCTCGGCCGTGAATTGACTTGATTGGTCATTTTCACGTCCCAGCCGTTGTACTCTCGCGGGAAAGAACCCCGGGTACCAATGCTATAGGAAGACACGCAGATTCGGTGTCGACGCTTATGAAAAGAGGAAGAACTTTTTCTCCTGCTGGGAATTGACAGGATTTCTCGGTCATCCAGCCGTTAACGATTATTTATCCAAACAGTATTAACAAATCTGTTCTCGAAATCTAGCTGCATTGGGCTTTCTGTGAGGTAGGAATTGAAACATTAGGTATTATTTCGATGAATTTCGTGCTTGAAATGATTTTGAAACTGCTTGCAGCGGAGTCCTTAGTAGAACTAAAAGTCGCCCGTCTTCTCGGCGTACTCCCCATATTCTTCCTTTTTAATGGAAAATAATCATTCATTACCGAGTACATTCGATCCCACCATTGCTTCCTGGCCTGAGACAGATAAAAGCAGTCCACATCCTTATAAATTTAAGATAAATTGTAATATTCATTTTTCATCTACGACATAGTTCCCCAAATGGTTTGTTCATATTTTCCGGCTGAAAATTTGTACGCGTTTTTCATCAACCTTTCATAATCTCCCATAATATTATACCAATAACGATTCTTACCAGTTCTTTGTAGTCCTGCTGGTTTATTTTGGAGGTTCAAAGGAACAGAAAATTATTTCTAAGCCTTATTCATGTATAAGTGCACAAGAAATTTATTCATGCTTTAATGTGCGTTGTGTCTAGTTTTTATTACGTGACACAAAGAAAATTTTTGAAGAGTAATGGAAAAGAATTTGTAGAATTAAGGCATTCCTTAATGTTGAAAAGCAATTAAATTAGGACAATGAACAACGTGCTTGTGTAGGCATCCAGAAGGAAACATTCCAGTCTCATAATAGAAGGACAAGTTTTTACCTTTGACTTTATTAAAGAAGTCTTCGACTCTACGCAGTTGTTCATACACCCAGATATTTCGATTTTTTTTGAAACCGAAAGATCATTGTGATATTCACAAGATACCGTCAATGATGAATATCTAAGATACATGAAGCCAGACCGTATCCCCACCCCATTCCTGTAAGGTCTGTTTTAGTAGTATCCTCACATATACGCTTAGATCTTCCAATTTACTTGTTTTCCTTTCAGGTTTTTCTAACCATAGCTTTTTATATGTGTTAAGTGCCTTCTGCATTTTACCTGCACATGAGCTGCTTGTTTCGGTCGTCCGAACAGTAGGTGGTGCAATATGTGCGATTTATATGCACTGCATGTAACCGAGTTTGAAATTTCTTGTAAGGATGGCCTGATGATGGTCTGACAGAAACTTGTCGGCAGTGAATTAAAATAAATGATAAAATATCGTTGAGTTTGAATGAAGCTAATAATTTTATTATCGTCTTTCAATTCTGTACCACAACATGATGTCCTCTACATATATATATATATATATATATATATGTATATATATATATGAGAAAACCTACTTTCCGACCAGAGCCATAACATAAGCCTATAATATGACGCCATATTTCCGTTCCTGATATGTTTCTTGCTCGAATGATGGTGTAGGAGATAAGTTTGTTGAAGATTTTCGCAGTTTTCATGATATTTAGTTGCTCCTTGGTTAGAAGAAATGGGAACTACTGGCCCAGAAATGTAGGAACTACTAGTTTGCAAATATCTAGTTGCAAATATACAAGATATTTATCTTATAATATGACTAATATATTATATTTGCTATAACCGTGCTGTGTGTTTTCTCCTAACAGGATCGGCACGCTACAGACAGGGACGAGCCCGAGATGGACCAGAGCCAGGACTACGAAATGCTGCTGGGGTATGAGAACGGGACGCATACGGTCTTCAGTTTCCGCAGACGGTACGACACTTGCGATCGGCACGATTACAGGATCACGGTAAGTCGCTGACTGTCGGTGAAAATTGTTTTGCTGTAGCGACTGGTAAATCATTTTTGACGTCTCGAAGGAGCATGGTGCCTTCAGTTTCAGGGTAGAACTGCCTGATCTCTTAGGTGAAGGCGCTAGCAGCTTTACCATAATGGTGCAGGCACGACGTCAGTACCTAGGTATCATTTGGCCCGACCTAACATCCCAGCAGACTCTCAGTCATTACCGGCACCGCTGTGTGGGAACTTCGAATCTCGCATCCCTGAAAGTCGCTCAGCTGGTCAGGACACTAGCAATCTTTTACAGAAGGACGCGGACTGGATTACAGATTGGACGTCTGTTCTCAGAACTGTCGTGGCCGACTCGTGTTAAATCACTTCCGGGTGCTCCTACCGTGGTGTAGACCGGCAACAGCATCAGCATGACCACACATCTTTTTTAAACGCTACGGCTAAGAATGCGTAGAGCTATGCTTCCATTCCCTCACGTCTTGATGACGTGCTGCGTCATTAAGGAACCCCGTATATCCATGTGTTGTTCACAGGTTACCGCCATTTTACAGTTTTTTTTTTGTTAACAATTAACCCTCTAACAAAAACTTCTGGAGCTTTCTGCAGTGGGCGAGTTCAAGTCTGGTATTTTACTTTGAATTAGGTAACATTAATTTATTGATTCTTATAATAATAAAACCAACTAGATGCACTAATTTCACAAATTTATTCTTGGAATAAAACTCTACATGTTTCGGACAGTTACTCTGACCACCATCAGGAGTGTACAGTGAAAAACTCCTGATGGCGGTCAGAGTAACTGTCCGAAACATGTAGAGTTTTATTCCAAAAATAAATATGTACAATTAAGTGCATCTAGTTGGCTTTATTATAAGAATTTATCACGATGCACGGCCACCTGAACGTCAAATTAATTTATTGATGTCGGTGAATAACGCAACATGTCGCCACCCTGAATCGACTTCGGTACTGAACACTCTCTCCACAAATATAACATAGATTTATCGGTACAAATACTCCGAAGTAATACTTACATGCTGAATTTTATTATGAGGTATTGAGGAGTGAGGTAAGTAACTTTAATGAAAACGTCTCCATGGGAGCACGTGAGGGGAATTTTTTGATAAGGGGTAATTGTGTGCTGAAGTTTATGAAAATGTACGACGCGTGTTGCATGTTTGAAAAAAAACGCCTTGCGTTAATACTAAATAAGAGTGCCCGTATGAGACCCACATATAAGATATGTGATATAACATTGCGGCAGATTTTGTAGTGTCAAATGCTAATAACAGTCCATATTGTGAAGTTTATACCCTAGCGTTTCACTGAAAGGACGCAGATGTACAATTCAGTTACATGAAAGTCGGTGTTAATGTCTGGAATATGAAGGTAAACCTTTGTTAAACTCTATTGAAGTCATCATAGAAAACCTAAATGACCTAATAAAATTCGAAAGGTATCCTGGTCGTTAATTAAAGAGAACATTCAAAAGATGCTGCGGGAAAAGTAAGGACGGTTTATTATTTTTTTGTCTAATAAAGCCATGTTTTTTTGTATGCGAGGGACAGGCAGTATCTGCAAGGCAAATGAACCAATTATCATTGCCGTAATTTTTTAGGACTTACCATTAACACGAATGTTACAGCGCTATTACGCCACTGAATGACAATAAACTTTGTTTCTCTTTTTGTAATATATGACAGGCGTTTCGGAGATTTCAGTTTTTCGTGGCGGTCAGTTCAGATTAAGGTATTACGGAGTGTGAGGCCATGTAGTGTAGTAAGTAGGTAGAATTCGGAGGAACTTTCTGAGGCTGTCGTGAAGGTAAGATGCGGTTCTGGTCTCTACGTAACGGAAGAAGGTTTCTTGAAACGTTGGTACCTAGCCACCAATCAGACAGAATAGCGTAATCTTGAAAATCAGTTGCATTTACCTTTTATAATGCAGTCACAATAACGTTTTATTCTAGAAATAACTAACCAGACGGTGGGTTAAAATGCTTCCTGCTAGTAAGTTCTTCAATTCGGGTTAAGCCTAAAGCCTCTGAAAGTACAGCTGTTGATGTATGTGCCACCTGATTGTGCGTTAAACAAGACAACACTGAGGGGGGGGGGGGGTTCGGTTCTTTGCATTCTGGAACCTTCCCAAATGTTTGTACCAGTAAATTCATTGGGCTGGCATTCCTGTTGTTCACAGCTGTGCACATATTGTAGATTATTATTAAGGTCTGTTGTATTTCTTTGCAGAATTCAAATGTTTACGCTGATTTTGTCCAATTTATCATACATAACCTCAAGTTTTATAATTGGTAGCTAAAAAAAGCAGTGCTTCCTACACAGTCTGTAAGTAAGAGTATATGTGTGTGTGTGTGTGTATATATATATATATATATATATATATATATATATATATAATGTATCTGCGTACCATATTGCATTTTTCTAGACTTAATAATATTAAATAATTACATAGATACATGTTATTCTAACACAACACTGCTGTTTCCTTCAAACGCTACATGTTTCGATCAAAAATGATCATCATAAGGCATACTATTACAGAATCTTAAAAGTCAAGGAAAAATCTTTTGTTTGAGATTTTCCTCTCAAATAAAAACATTCTTCCTTGATTATTGAGGTTTTATAGAAGAACGCCTAATGTTGATCTTTTTCGATCGAAACGTGAAGCGTTTGAAGTTTACAACAATGTTGTGTTAGAACAGTCTGTATCTATGTGTCAGTTGGGGGTGAATAGCATTAAACTGATTGATTGATATGATTCCACGTCTTTATGATTCTTAATTATACATCATGTAAATCGCATGAAGCAGTAGGCAGATTGCTATCGATTATTATTATTATTGAATACTGTCGATAGCAACCGTTTTCATGTTAGTAACCGAAGTGGTCATAAATGTACTTATGTTTTTATGTAAAGTGTCCGTTGTTTTTCTCATATTTTCACAAAAATGTAAATTTCTGGACAGATTTTAGTAAAAACTTCCAATATGGAATTTCATGACCAGCACGAGCCATGTTGTTCCATATGGACAGACGGACGGACAGATGGACGGACGGACGAACGGTTAAACATGACAATGCTGACAGACACTTTCCGCACCTTTGAGAACGCGCTGAAATATTTTCATTTCACCCGCAGAGTTGTGTTTATTTTTACGTGTGCTTTTTAACGAGGCTTCCCGTTGACGGTTTAGTACGATTCCTTGAATAACCGTTGCTGAACGGACTGGTGTGGCGGTACCGCTGTGGCCCGCCATTCGATGGGCACGTGATGCGACCGCCGACAGGTCGTCTGTTATACTGATTTTTTTTGTTTGTCCTCAGTCACTCCACGTAAATCTCGGGGTAGTAACTCTATTAGGACACGACTACTGTGATCCAAATCGTTTACCATCATTATGTTTTTTGAAACTAAATGTTTTGAATTCCTTCAGCGTCGTCAGTACGAATGAATTACTAATTAATATTAACGCGTTGCTCTTTATAATGGGGGGGGGGGGAGAGAGAGCGTATTTTCTGTGAGTTTTTAAAATTATGTTTATATGCAAAATTTTTTACCATCAAGGAAATTACAAATAATTTGATGAAAGTTTTAATTTACACCATGATTTGTTTGTAGAAAGTCTCCTGACAGTACCAGAAAGGAAGTAATAATTTCTAAAATGAATTATCGACCGGACCTTGCAGTAATGTTATCCGCCTCTTCACATAGATGAGAATAAGTCTGTAGCTAGTGAAACGATTACAAAGACAGGGAGAGAAACTTGACAGACCCAAACAGTCATCTCCAGTTTCTCAAGTCGACTTTGCACCATGCAGTTAATTTGATAATGAGTTAACACATTTACCATGTTGCCTTATTTAAAAATTCTTGTTTGTCTGCACTTTGCATCCGATGAATGTTTAATTTTGAATGATATGGAGGGGACCCATTTTGATACACTACGCGTTCCTTATTATAAATAGCGAGAAAATAGATTTCTGAATGACGGCGTGATTAAGACACCATTCCTTCGCCTGCTTCCTGCAGATAGAAGCAGTTTATTACTCCGAAGCGCTGGTACCAACCGATCACACCACACGTCTTCATAGCACAACCGTCCTCAGTGTGAGTCTCACTCACCGTGAAAGGTAAAGGTGAGAGATATCACACTAGAACAGGCAACGAAGACCCAGATGATGAGTAGAGGTATAGCTCTACTCTTTCTTTAACCTCGGCGCTAAATGAGGGTGGGTGGTTAGAGCCAACCCTCAGCCGCTTTACTCCCGTCAATGACTCTGTACTCCTTGAAGAGGAGGCTGTGTAGGCCCGAAGGCCGGTCCGGACTGGTACGGAATATCTCGCCACCACCGGGATTCGATCCCCGGACCGCCCAGCCCGTAGCAAGTCACTATACCGACTGAGCTCTCCCGGTCCACGTAAATCGCCATAGAAACGTCAAATAAAGTAGCTAAACGTGAAGTATAATGCCATGTAGGGTGGTGGCAGACAAGGGGCAGCACCTGCTTTGTGCTGCCACACCAACGTCTGACAACAGTCAGCATAAAGGCAAACCAAATTAGTGCACAGTCCTGGGATCTCGTAATTATGGCTGCCCGTGACGATTATTTTTATTTTAAACAATGAAGATACAGCCTAGTGGATTATTTGTTTCGTTACTGACATTCGTACACCGTAAAAACAAATTTTATTTTCATTATTTTCATTTAATTTGTTCTTTTGGTCACCACGGTGATGAGGAAAGTAAGAATTATCTATGCTAAGCTCGGCCCAACCTAACCTTCATGGTAAATGTAAAACACTGATTTGCGATTAAAAAGGATTAGCACTCACAACGGAAGTTGGGTGTTTGGAACGTCATTCCGACGGCCAGTCCACTAGCCCGTCGTGCAGTTTAGGATCAGACAGTGATTTGATGTTGTGAGGTAAGGGCGTGGACGAAATACCCACAAAATATAGTAGGCCTGTGTGTTCATATCTAAATCCCTGACCCCAGGGTCATCTTGAAAGAGTTGGTATTTATCTACAAATCCATACTTCCTTTGCGTTTTTTGCGTCCAAAGGTTTATTATTTTCTTCCACAAAAATCAGAAATTGGACGCTATTATTAGTCAGATGAATCCATTGTTGACATATTGTTTAATGTTTGTGACAGTTTGTTTAAAAATGTAAAGCTGAAAGGACGACTTTGCATTAAAAGAAGGTCAAATGATTTAAATATTCTGTGATATATTTGCGTAATAAGGACCAACAAGATGCACTCTTCTCTCCTAATTTATTTCAATAATCACCCTCTACATTTATCTCAGCATTTAACCGACTTGATGCACAAAATTTGTTTCACAATAAGTTTTATTTCATGCCTCTACATGTTTCGAGCACATGTGCTCATCGTCAGGAGGTCAAAATTGCATTACACAGCCTCTGGTATCATTACACCTATAGGTGTGATGATACCAGAGGCTGTGTAATGCAATTTTGACCTCCTGACGATGAGCACATATGCTCGAAACATGTAGAGGCATGAAATAAAACTTACTGTGAAACAAATTTTGTGCATCAAGTTGGTTAAATACTGAGATAAATATACTGAGATGCACGGTCAACAAAACGTCAAAATTTGTGACTTCGTCTTAATGTTTCGAATAGATTAACTATTCATCATCAGGCGGTAGTTTACTGTATATGCAGCATGTGGTGTTTATCATGCATCTACGGTGACTAGCTGCTAGCACGATCAGTGTTTCACTTTTCATCCGCACCGCTTTGAGAAACTCACAACCTCTGATTACACTCACTAGTTGAAATAAACTATCTAATTGGAAAGTGGAGCAGTCCCTCCTGTGAGAGTAATGGTTTTTCATTTAAAAAAAAAATCCCGGTGTACTGTGGAAACCGATGTTTTATTACGGCGTGCCCACAAGAGCCCTCCAGTGGTCCTAACGCACAGTCTCCGATACTATTTAAGATTAATTTTTATTTTATTCCATAAACGGGTAGGTCTTCATAGTGGTATACGAGTATTCCGTCAGGTTTTCCTACCAGATTGATGTATGCATGTTTACTGCTCTCCTGTTTGTGCTACATGCTCCACCCATTTCATATCCCGTGGTGTGATATCCCTAGTAACACTGGTATACAGTACACGTTATGAAGTTACTTACTAGGCCTAGAAACTAGCGTTTTCCTCCTGGCTTCTGTTATTGTTGCACATTGTCGTCATCGCCCTGTTCTGTAAATCTGGAACGATTTAAAAAAGTGTTATATTTTACTTTAAGCACAGGAATGGTTTCGTCTCTGCGCACAGAAAATGTTACATGTTCTGTCAGCAAAAAGTGACAGTCGTTAAGGATTGAAGCAGAAAATGGCGGGCACTAAGCGGCAGTGGAAGTAATTGTATTTTTACGGGGTACGGTGAATGGGCTGAATCAGAGAGAGGACGAGATTATTTTACTGAAGTTACAGAAAGACGGACGTCTGGCACACGAATTATGTATAATAGAGGTTGTGTTGTATTTTACACACGAGCATAATAGTATGGTTTCGTCACACTGAGCTCTTTACAGCAGGTTGTCAACTACGAACGGCCTGTCGCATGCCGTGGTATTAGCGTTGCAGTTCCATAAGTAATGTGTTTATGTGTTTCATTTGATGCACAAAATAAACTAGGGTTTTTTAGATATTGGTTTTTAACTTTGGTATTTGTAAAGGAGAGGCGCTGAGAGGCGTTGTTTTGTGTGAGGTAGCAACTTGGCTTATAGAACAGTGATTTGCACGAACGGCATAGAGTTGAATAGAGTGGGATTCGGAGGAAATCTCATTTCATAAACAGCCTGGGTTCCAGAATAGGTGTCTTTAGATAATGAAAGAGAAATGGTGGCCGTACATGTCGGAAATGGCGTGGTTTTGTGTGTTCGGTGTGGTCGTGTGACTTAGTAAGCAGGTTGCACGCCGTCAGGACAGTCGAGCTATGATGCTTATCGAACGGCCGCTCTCCGCAATTGGACTTGGACATGCGACGCTGTACAGCACCAGAACACACAGCTGTACCTCGAAATTGTTATTTTTGAATTACTTTTCAAACATGTTACTGATGTCTGGAATTAGGTCATGTCGAAAGTTTGGTAGCTACACATAGTGACATCATCGTATGGGATTTGTTCATTTCATTCCTTCGTCCCCACCTCTCTCAATTAACTCGCAGTTCACATAACATGCAGTTCACTTTCCTTTGTTTCCTGCTCTTTCGTGTATGAACTTTTCTTATATAAAGATAGATATATAGGTGCAAAAAGAATGACAAATCCTGAAGAACCTAGTTTTAATTGACGATGTAATTAGTGGACAATAATTACGGAAGTAAATTATTTTCCGCCATTCTTGTGGCTGGTTAATTCATACTTCCTATATAGCACGCAATATATCTATACATATCTCCACATTAAAATTGGTTTCTTACATCCAGGGAAGAACATATGAGGGATTTTGGGTACCAAACTTGAGAGGGAGGAAGTAAGAAGAGGATGCAGAAAGGTGCACAGTGAAGAGCTTCATAATCTGTTCTTCTAGAGGCATATCATTAATGTGATCAAATTGAGGAGGCCTGGATGGGCGTGGCATGTGGAACGTGTGGGTGAGAATAGAAATGCTTATCCTGGGTTTTGGCGGGAAAGACTGAAAAAAAATTAGTCACATATAAATCTAGATTTAGATTGTGAATTGTACCTAATAGCAGAACAGATTTTAGGGAAATAGAGTGGGAAGGGTGTTCACAGGATTCATCTGACTGAGCACAGGGAACAGTGACAGGCTTATGTCAATAGGGAAACGTATGTTCGGCTTTCATAAAATGCGGGATATGTGTTTGCTGAGCAGCTCTTAGCTTCTGAACAAGGTATCCGCTTTATGGAGTTAGTTATGTTCCACTCTGTGCTTGGGTCAGGGAAAGAAAGAACACCTATTCCCCCCTCCACCTCTTTACGTCCGTTCCTCCGCTCCATCTAGTTTCGGTTGTGTTCCGACTTTCGTTACGACTACGGAATCTCTGTCTTTATGATCTAGGTTTGTTATTGGTGCTGACAAGAGAGAGGTGTGCAATGTTTGAGAGTGGGAGAGCAGGCGGTCGTCACCCACCAACGGTGTTCATTCTTTCCATGGCATTTCCGTCCCATTGTTCTATTACAAAATACTCTTGGAACATAACGAAAATTGCTACACCACAGCAAAGAGATGTTTGTTCGGCCATGTTTATGTATCTGCCTGTTCAATTTATTACGTTTCTTATGTCATTCAGTAGATAATTTGTTTGGGTCAGCTGTATTCGTCTGCCTCAAAGTAAGTTAAAGTCATTTTGTGCTGCTTATTTGTGCGCCTATTTTAGAACGTACTATAGAGGATATTCTTAAAAGCAAATGCGCGTTAACCAGCCTTTCACACCTTCAAGAGAATGAACCGCATATCGCCAACTGCAAGATTAGAAGATGCTTCCTGCATTTCGCTATCGGGGCTGTAATAACTGAGGAAGTGACAGGTTTGGTAAATGTTTTGAAAGATTCACAAAATGTCGATGAAGTAAATATTGTAGACTGGTGACTTATGTGATCCAGGCTTCCAACGTGTGAATGTTGCGGATATCATCAGTGCCGGCCAAAAACAAAGTGGTGAGGCAGAAAAAGAGGATAGAGGCAATGAAGGAAAAGGAATCCATGAGAGCGTCAAGCACAATATGGCACTTTGTTACTGTATGTGGAACATAGAGTCTTTTGAATTTGATGACATTTGCAGCAGCGAGAAAAATTTGAAATATCTTGAGGAGAAACGTAACTATAAAATAAACATTCCGGTGTATTTCTTACAATAAACACAGCATTTCGTGAGGTGCTGTGAGAGCAGGCTGTAAAATTTACTGAATTTTCCGTGTTTTGGTGTATTTTCTGGTTCCTTTCATTCATTGGCATGGAGTGTAGGCCTGATATACAGAAATTATGCTCACATTTGGTGGCAAATATGTGCAAGAAATTCTCGCAGGACATGATTTTTAACAGTATTGCCATTATTTACAAAGGAAGTTTCTTCTTTTCATTGCTACCAGGTCAGAATTTGGTAAAGAGATTCACACACACCAAGGAAGCGGGAATTATTGCGAATGTTACACCTGTTAATCAGTTACTGAAGAATAATCGTGGGGCTCAAAGATATGTATTAAATGATTTGAAATTTGAGATTCTCAGATCGGTGACTGTGGTGGTTTCTTTTTAAGAGTATATGACGCCATGCAGTCTGGTAGGTTGTTAACATTTTTGGAGGAACATACCGCGTACATTTTTAAAATAAAAAAGTATTTTTTGAAGATGGAGACAGTAGGTTCCTTCGAAACATTCGTTTCCAGGTACGAACCTTCACTGTATGAATCCGTCATCATTTTAGGCCTACTTATTCTCATGGTAAACTGATGCGTCCGTGAATAATGTTCATTTAATAATCAAATAGCGCTCGTAAATGAACGGAAGATAAACCGTTTATTTAAGTGTTTCCTGTTTCAATTTAAGACATCCTAAATTATGGTTGTATCCCGTAACTTTGAAGGGTAGAATGTTTAGTGGATAAACAATGTGAAAGATTATTTGTTCTCTGTTAAGAAGCAGTCGCGTGGCGAGCTACAGAAGCTGTGTTTCATCAGACAATACAGTCAAGGTAAATACAGTCCTATTTTCTACGTTGGCTGTTCGAAATACATGACCAAACGTCAGTAAACTTTCCTTTTGCATTTGTGGATTTCTATCGATCGGACGTGACTGAGCCGAGTCACAGCTTCTAGTGGCGCTGTTGGTGGTCCATTCGTCCAGAGCAGTTCCACGGTAGTTTGCCAGTACAGATGGCTCTCCTGGGATAGATAGCTGATTAATGTATATGCCACTAGAGAGTTCCGAATGTGGAACAGACCTTTGAACCCACGGAAATATGACACCTTTTGGCCGATAATTCCACCAACTTTTGTTAGCTATGTTATGTAATAAGGTAAATACAGGATTAAACTAACCTATATGTATTTTGATACCCTTGTTCCTTTGACGTAGTATAATTGTTAACTCCGAAAATAAAACGACGCCGACAATTGAATTGGTTAACCCTTTGACGACTGTAAATCATGTAAACATTAGTTGAAGAATGAAAGACCAACTTGATGTCACTTGCTATTTTATTTTACTTCTTATGTACTCAACATGTTTCGGATATTAATATATCCATCATCAGAAGCCTGCAACACGGACACCACTCAAACCCAGCCGCACCAAATCTCCAACACACAACGAACCGAGAACACAACAACCGATGTGGTAATTCAACAGCAAAGTCGCAAGCTCCTGATGATGGATATATTAATGTCCGAGACA
>Ga0123352_10010257_pt1 | contig 14706 bp, 9 predicted proteins | sample TergutLab28metaG_FD_89700 | JGI IMG/M metagenome (GOLD analysis project Ga0123352, IMG submission 89700) | Labiotermes labralis P1 segment gut microbial communities from Petit-Saut dam, French Guiana - Lab288 P1 | ecosystem: Host-associated > Arthropoda: Insects > Digestive system > Gut ... | reverse complement strand
GTGTGGGGTAGAAAAAAACGGGTTGATGGTGTGATAGGAAAGTTTAAAGGGTATGGAAGGAGGTTTTTGGGGGGGAAGGGGTGTGGCCCACAATTTTTTTCCTCGGGAAGGGGGGGGGGGGGGGGGGGGGGGGGGGGGGGGCTAATGAGAGGTATGATAAAAATCGTGATAACATTCGTGAGAGTAACCAGTGTCTTGGCAGATATTCGAATCGGACAGTTGAGCTAAAGTTCTCAGTAGACTTGGTATTAAACTTAGCAGGTAAAATGATTGCATTCTCGTAAACATAATTTACATACGCAAGGCTGCGTGTCCTCTCGATACAGCATGTACACTAATTTGATGCTGTTCATCCCATTTTTTGGAGTATACATTAAAAAGTGGGATATATATGTATATAGACACCAATAATTATTCGTCCAACGCAACACTTGTTTATTAAAATCTACCATCAGCTATATGTTACGTCTAAGTTAAGCCTTCCTCCGCTTTGCATAACTATTTAAAAGGAGAATGTACACATGCAAATGTAACATTATTAAGACTGAAATCTGCATTTTTTAATGTTGTTTTATGATATATATATATATAATACGTGACAAAATTAAAATTTCAGCCTTTAGCGATATTACGTTTACAGTTGTACATTTTCATACGTTTGTACAGAGCTTGAAGACGGCGTGACATAGCCTAAACATGTAGCATGGATTTAGTAAACAAGTGTTAGGTTAGATCGTCAGTTATTGGTATCCAAATGTAATATGCGTATGTTTCTCATGAAGTGTATGGCGGACGTCCGGATCACATGCACTGTATTTCCTGCTTGGTATCCTTTACGTGTTCTTTTGCTCGGCCTTAATTTGAGGGAGGAGTGCCGTTATACAGATATGCATCTCTTAACGACGGGGATAAGTTCTGAGAAATGCGTCGTTAGGCGATTTCGTCGTTGTGCGAACGTGTACTTACACAAATTTAGATAGTACAGTATAGCCTACTACACACCTAGTCTATATGGTATAGCCTATTTCTCGTGGGCTACAAACCTGTACTTGTTACTGTACGGAATACTGTAGGCAATTTAACACAATTATATTATAATATTATGAGACCACCGTCGTATATACGGTCCGTCGTTCACCGAAACGTCGTTATGCGGCGCATACCTGTAGTTCCACTCGCTCTTAACCTTGGCAGTAAATGAAGAAGAGTGATCAACATCACCCTCCGGCCAGTTGACCGTCCCCACCACACTTGAAGAAACCTCAGTACCCATTGAATAGGAGGCTGGCTGGACCCCGGGATCTTTCTGGACGATTTGGAGAAGAAAAAGGTCTCCCTGCGTGCCGGGATTCGAAACCCATGTCATCCAGCTCGTTGCTTAGTCTCTGTTCCGACTGCGCCGTGCCCGCTGTAATTGCACTAAACACATACAAAAAATGTGGCACGAAGATAAAAGCGACCGAAATTAATTCGTCACATATTCCTACGTCACCCGCAACATAGCGCCGACGAATTGGCAGCGTCGCGTAATTGAAAACATAATAAATAATTTCGTAACCTTTTGTAACGACTACTTTTGTATTTGTGAATGTTTGTATGGGAGTTTAATTGATTTTGAAAATGCGGGACTGCCTTTGTAGTCCTGCGAGATGTGTTGCAGCCAGTGAGACAAATACGTCTATTCTCTCACTACAGAGAGGAATTCTGACGAGCGTATGTTCTCTGCAAATTCTGCTCACTGCAGCTTTGCCTCTCCGTATCCTTCGCTGGGTTAACAAAACACTGTCGCAGTCGGTCGTCGTTACATAAACTGTATTAGCTATATATTCCCACCGTATGGAGCCCGGCCTAAAGTTTGGTACGCTTCGCCCAGAAATGAACAATCATCGTCCCATTCTTGGAACTTCCTTACGTCTGTCTCAGCCCCTTGGCACGACTACGCTAACCGCCCTGTGTAGCAGACACCGCCGATTTTGGGCGGTTGAAATTTGTTACTACAAACCTAAGAGCAACTTATTACTAGTATAGTTTTAGTTGTCTGTGTAGTGTAACTTCAAAGAAAGCTGAGTCATGAAAATGGAGATCATTAAGTTTAACAAAGAAAGTTTTCTTAAAGGAAATCCATTTACTTCCTGTGCCTATGTACTTCAAATGGCCGGTCCCAAAGGCGGTGCGATGTAAGGCGTCGATCTACGGCCGCTCGCCTGCTGAGAATGTGGGTTCGGATCGCTCCGGGGATGGATATTTTTCTGTTGTGAGTGTTAAGCTTTGTCAAAGTATAGGTCTCTGCGACGAGCTGCATTATTCATATTTATTTGTGCTTAATATAACGATTCTGAGATCTTAATCTTGAATAATATTACTTGCTTTTTGTACATTACACCATGCAGTATATATTGTGCTACCGGATGATGACTCAGTTATAAGCCGAAACATACAGCCGTTGGTTGTCTATAACAAATATACAGTCTGTTTTGTTTGACAGATACTGACTGCTTGTCCGAAAATCGTAAACTTTGTTGAAGAATCATCTTTCCCATTTATAAGTTTTTAAATTTGTGTTAGGTTGATTAAATTAACGTTACACAGGATACGTCAGCACAGTCTTTTTTATTCTTAAGCAAGGCTACATGTTTCGACTAAACGTTAGTCATCTTCAGGCCCTTACAACATTTTCCGTTACCAGATGCTTTGCCCAGTTTGGGATCCCATATTGTTTACAATTGTGGAATACATCTAGTTGTTTTAACTAGAGGTATTCCACAATTGTAAACACTACGGGATCCCAAATTGGGCAAAGCATCTGGTAACGAAAATGTTGTAAGAGCCTGAAGATGACTAACTTTTAGTCGAAACATGTAGCTTTGCTTAAGAAAAAAAAGATTGTGCTGACTTACACTGTGTAACGTTAATTGAATTACAAACACATCGTGATGCCTTCATTCAGAATGTGTGTTAGATTGATTTAACTGCTTATTGACAGAAATATCACAAAGGATCAGTTCATCGACTAGTATATACTTTTCACTGTGTATGTTACACTATTAGCAAGCAGATACTGTCCTGACTTCACGACTTGGGAAGTAGGTTGACAGACAAGTCATGCGATGTTTTGTGCAGAGTGTAAGTCCGCAGTAAAAATATGCTTCGCCCACTAGATATGACGTATTTTCCTTTCATTCAATGCCTGGACCTCCCACATATCTGCGTTCCAGTCCAGCATTATTGGGGTCACCTATACAGAAGAACTAACGCTTGCCTTCACCCTGTTCCAATTCTAAAATTGTCTTGCGTAAAGAGTAACTCGTTCAATGCGCCGCGGACTTCAGGTGAATTAATTTTGGTTCCGTTCCTGTTATTTGTGCGACATGTGACCATTAACAGTTCTGGTCTTGCAATATCAAGCTAGCTTTGGTGGGTAATAATTACGCGTAACTGCTACTCTATACTTGTTCGCTTCTTGTGTGCTGCTTTACTTTCATTTAGACCCGTAGTTCACGGTCACTTCTTGAAGGCTGTTGATAGCGAAATATCGCCATGTGTGTTAATAACACAGATTGTTCTGTTAGTAACTGATCACACATTACAGGCATCTCAGCCCATTTTGTGTGGAGTTCTTAGATGTAAGGTTAGTGGTAGAGTCTGTTGTTTTAAAATTGTTACAATGAAAAGATATATCCTGCCAGTTATAGCACGGTTCAGGACACAGGCATAAGGACGATATTAGCTTATTGCTTTTGAGGTTCTGTTTATTTAGATTATCTTTACTGTTTTCAGTTACCTCTTAAAATATTAATCTGTCGACAGGGAATTTTTAGTTTCCGTTTTCTACATTAATATAGAGAAGAAATTTCTGCAGTGAGAATTAATTCACTTTTTGCCACAGGACAAGCCTGGTCCACGTGACGTCATCCTAATATGACACGAGAATATTCACCACATAAATATTTGTTGCCGGCAAAGTGGCCTTGCGAACCTCAGTCTAAAAACAACCAACTGACCCCTACGAGATAACTCCTTCTTGCGAAGTGACTTGCAGTGGACAAGGAATTCGCGATCATTTATGGAACTTTAAAGTTTCGTTACCCTGTTCACAGAAAGCGGCCACTGGGCACTTCTGAGCCAAACGAATGCAGTAATTATCCTTAGAAAATTATAATTTTTCAGCTTGTAGACGTGATTGAGACCTACAGTTCAGTTCATTTTGGACTGAATCCAATATGTTGGAGTGTTGAATAAATCTTCAAAACCTACTGGTTGCCATATGTACCAACAGATTTAGCGTTACAAAAATTCTACTCTCTCCTCAGGCAGTGCATTTATATCTTCTGTATGGACTGCAGTGTAGTGACTGCCTGTGGTTTGGATGACCAACATGCGATTTGGGACAGGGAAGAGGCATTAATTCACTGCGGCCTCCAGGTCGGTTCTAGGGACCATACACCCTCCCATCCGACTTACTTCATGTAGGCGTACTCTTTCCTGAAATAATCTGAGGAACTGTCTCAGAATTGTTTATGAAGGGTCTGAGGCAAGTCACAAGATACCTTCTTCGGGAAATAAAGTCCTCGAGCCGACATTTGAACCTGCGATCTGCCGAATATGAGAAATGAGTAACGAGGTAAGCAATCAACAAAATGCAACAAATTCCCTTTATTGTTCTTTTTATTGATCTTTTTAAATCAGCTCTATATATTTCGGGCGACAAACTCGCCCATCCTCAGTAGCACTTTTTGACTGTATGTACAGCTTTTGGTACAATGCACCGATATTGCTGCCGGCCGGCAGGCAGCAATATCGGTGCATTGTACCAAAAGATCAATAAACGGAATTTGTTGCATCTTGTTGGTTGCTTACATCGTTGTTCTAATGATGCACGGTCACACAAACGTCAAATGAGAAATGAGTGTTTACGTTTCGTCTGTAATGTTTGGCGACATGACCCTCTAAAACTATTAAGCCACGAATTAAACCTCTTATAATTGTCAAACAGTGCTTTCAGGTTTCAAAGTACAGTGCAGGTGACTGTATTAAATTAATATTCCATTATTTACACTTTCTCATTTCGTGTGTTATATTCAGTAACATGTTGCTACAAGGGCAGCTGTAAATAGGACTAGGAGCTGAGGTAAGCGCAAAATGAATTGCCATTTTGTTGTTTTTATTTGTGAGGAAATGGCCGTGATCCATTTAGAATTTCTTGCTACAGAACGGAGCCTCTTTTATTCTAATCGCATCTCTTAATATCATAAACAGTTCGATGCTCTCAACGTCCCTACATTGCTGCCTGATAACACGTTACCAGCTGACTCAGTATGAACGAAACACACTTTTGTATAACTCATATTTCCTAAACGAATCACCAAACATAAGCTTCTGGGCGCGTCTTTGTCTTTCGACCTCGTTAAATACACCCAGACGGTTTCCAGCTGCTTTTGATGTTAAACCCTGTTAGCCCTCTGAAGATAGAAATTAAATTAAATTCTATTTGAATTAAAGTTAGTACGGCAAAGCAAGCACATTCCTTCTCGATTATAAGAAACAGTCATTCAGTGCTGTGTAGGGAAATAACCATTGTGTATTCTGAGGTCCGTACGAATCGCAGAAATTCCCTCTGTGGGCATTTTTACGATGTAAACCGTGAGTTGTATATGAAGTTACCGACGTACTTTAAACGGCTAACCTTTCATTATAATTCTCTTAGGATTAGCCCTTTTAGTACAGCAGTAATGTGCTTAAGTGGTTCGTCAGACAGTGTCACAGCATGGCGGCACGTCAAGCTGCCTGCCACGTTAAATATGTAACTTTTTACCGAATCATGTTGACAGCGAAATCCCAGACTTTCCTTCTGTCTAAGAGTAGCGGCCGTCCTATATTAAAGTGATATTCTGGAAATTGTCCGCTGCAGATATAGTTCGTATACCGCTATGATTCAGCCTTCTGGAATTAGTAGCATTTCCTACGACACAGACAAACAAACAATCATGTGAAGGAGGCATTGACACTCTGACAAGAAATACACAGTGCGTCTACTAAGTTTTAGGACTGGCATTATAAAAAGTATTTGCATGGAAGAAATGACACTTTTATTGTTTAGTTTTCGACATAGATCCCTTGTAACTGTACACACAGAATTGCACGTTCATACAACTTCTGGATATCTTTGTAGAAGTCGTCCTTTGCAGTGGTATTTATTGTACTTGCCACGGTTTTTTGGATGTCCGAAATCGAGTCAAAGAGGCGCCCCTTCAAGTGGGATTTCACTTTTGGGAACAAAAAGTAATCAGCAGGTGCTAAATCTGGCGAATAGGGAGAGTGGTCGAGCACAGTCACTTTTCGTTGGGCCAAAAACTGCTTGACGATTGTCGCGTTGTGGGACACGGCGTTGTGCAAAAGGAACCAGTCACCAGATCACACATGCCCGGTCTAACACGTCGAATTCTGTTTAGGAGCCTTTGCATTACACCTCTGTAGTACACTGCATTGATAGTCTCATCCTCCGGAACAAATTCTTTGTGGATTGTGTCTTACCAGTCGAAGAAATTCACCAACATGGTCTTCACACGAGATTTCTGAAATCGCAAATTTTTCGACCGTGGCGAGGTTTCTGCGGCCTATGCAGCGGATTGACGGTTAGTGTACGTTAAGAGACAACGCATGTGAAACATGTCAGTGAAAACGAGTTTTTAAATATAAGGTTGCCTTGTATATGAACAGCAGGAATAGACAGTGTCACTCTAGAGAACGTAATTGGAACTCTCCTTAGATGAGAGTCTGATTGAATTGTAGCACAACTGGAGGAAGCAATTTAGAGCAGTTGGCAGCTTGCATTTGAACAATTATAGGAGTTAATTGGACAGTGATTAGGAAGTCCGGGCGATTGAATTATACGGGGAATTAATACATAAGCGAATTGTATTGAATTGGTTTGTGTATAAACGCCGTCAGTGTGCCTCTGTTTCTGGGGTTCATTAAGAGGGAATAGTCCAAAGTTCGGATGGTAGCAGCAGGTGCATATATCTTACTTTACAGATAACAACCTTCCGGAATTCTTCTTCCTTTCAATAGAAATCCTTCCTTCTTTTTCATAATTTTACATGCATCATCATCATCATCATCATCATCATTAACAACAACATCACAACAACCAATTCATCGTCGTGCTAGGCTTAAATCATTTCGCTTGTTGCCTTCCCAGTGACCATTTCCATGTGGCTGGGTAACAATAGCACTTTCAGACATGTTGATCAGGAAGACGTGAAGGAATGAATGCATTTTAGGTGCTGGTAATATTTTTCTGAAGGGCAAAAAATGTTCGAATGACGTAACACTAATTTCGTCGTATTTCTTGTTTTTACTTCTCAGTTGTATTTATACTCTCTTTCTTTCTTTTTTTATTTTGCTTCAAATTATTTTTAAATTAGGTAAAGCTCCACTAACTTGTGTGTTAAGGATCTGAAAGTTGTAGAATGTTTGATATTGAACCTTTAATTTCAGTTGAATAATGACACAACGTTTTGCAAGAAAAACGCCATTTCTTTTCGGCTAAAGGCAGTAATTAAATTCAGACTGACATACAACTTCAATATGACAAGGTCATTTCCTTGGTCCATTGTTCTTTGGTTCGATTTCTCCTGGTTCTTTGTGTGATCCCATCAGCTGTTAGCACGTACCTGCAGGTTTCCCAAAACACTCATTTCACTTTACGTGATTTTTTGTCATTGTCTGAACGACGGGCTGGATATTCAGTGCGAACTTGAGACACTGTGACACTGTATATGACCCGTAACCTAAATGGCTGGAATTATTTGACCGTGCAAAGTTAATGAATAAAATTTAAAAACAGTTCTACCTTCCCTGGCTTCAACTAATTTCAGAAAGACCTGCAGGTAGACTGAAAGTTAAGAGTCTGTTAAGCAGGCATATAACCCGAAGGTGCAAAACTTTAAATTCTCCATCTATTTTGCGCAAGACAAGACGTACAGAAAGTATTCTGCAAATTTAATTGTTTTTTTTTTTTTTTTACACTTTGCAAAACTTATTTGTCTGAAATAAGATTTTAGAAGTGCAAATTACACAAGTGCCAACTTTTTCATTATTAGGACCATGGGGCGTGAATAATGGGGTTTAATATAAACAAATATGTAAATCTTGTTTTTTAAATATGTAATAAACCTAAAGAATAGAAACGTAGCTGCCTCATTGCTGTCTCAAGAAGTACTCTGTACCATGTACCTTGATTTTAAAATTCCCTCCTTCTTCTAGAATATTTAATTTTTGCATTAATTCCCTAATAAAACGACTCATAGTTACAGCTAAGCATCAAAACAAAATCGACGAATTGTTGCTCAACATTTATATCGAGATATTTTAACAAACTTGTCTGCCTCATGGTATTCAGCAGCGAGTGTTAGCGGCGTGACACGGAGCACTGAAGGCAGACATGGCCATGAGAAGCCTGCTGGTTTGGCTTTTCACATTGTCAGGATTATATTGTCAGTATCTGTGATATTCGTAGTCGCTGAACGAGCAGAGCAGTAAGACATCGTTTCAGATAGAAATTACGTTAGATACTCGTAGTACGGCCTGAAGGACTGTGTGAGGTAAAAAAAAGAGGTACTCTTCAGACGAAAGACGTTATGTTACTTCGGTATTACCTTCCAAATCCTTACTTTCCGTTCGTAATAATCTGCCCATCTCATTAGACGATAGTTGATCTTCGTATCTGAAGTAACATTATTAAATAAGCCTAACATGATGATTAATCAACCATCGCCATCATAATATTTTCACCGGATCATCATTCATTACCAAGAAACTCTCTGTCAACAAGAGCTTATATTGGCATGCACAGAGCAGCCTGGGATTTTGTGTAACGGACAGACATGACGCTTTACAACGTCCCTCTGTGATCGGCTGTTCTCACTTGTTGATCTGTCTGCTCCATCCATTCTCATCACAGCTGCGGTGGAATTGAACACCCTGGAGCCCCTAACTTCACGCAGATGAACATGCATTTCAGCTTGTCGCAGCTAAAATGTTTTCCGATCAATAATGATAACAATGACTGGGAGAGTCAACTTGCTGTCAGACACTTGTCGTGTCGTCTTCATATTTTATTCAGGTAACACGTCCCTGCAAGAGTGGTGTATACACTTACTTTAATATTCAATACCACGTGTTTTGAACTACATTCAAGTATAAATGTGAAACGTAATATTTTCTTTCCCTCTATAAACAAAATGCTAGGAACGTCAGTGTAGAAATACAATACAATGACACCTGGTAAATTTACCCAAGCCATAACACTGCGGACTTTTATTCGTGTGATATCCGTGTCGAATGTCGGGAAAGATACAGAGTTTCCTGGCTGAATGTCTGTGGGATTGCTTAGTCGCTACCGACAACTGATGGGATAGTACTCTAAATTTAGACCATGATTAATTCCCTCCGTTTTTTCCTAAGCATTTATTTACTATTATCGGATAATTCTACTCAATAAAACCTGGCCTACTAAGTACATCGTTAATTGAAAAATAAAGAAGTACGTAAAATTGCATCATTGAACTTTAGAGCTTTCAGAATACGCCACTTCATTCGCAGTGGTGATATTGCTGAAGCTGAAAGCAATTGAAATTCATGTTTAAGTGAAGAAATAGGTTCACGGTGGGTGTAATATAGTTGAAGCAAGAGATGAGTAGAGAAAATTACAAAACGTGTATTTTAAAATCTAATAATTGTTTTCTAGGTTAATTATTCTGAAACGACGAGCCGAGTAGGGAGACGTGTTTTCAGTACAACACATGTGAGAAAGAGAGAATTAATGAAATTTTAGTTCAAATCTCAGGAAAAGATTTTATATTGTTAGGCACGTACGTGAAGATTATATTCGGTAAATGTTACACAGATCACTTCTGAGTTTGAAGTTTGAAATGTGTACAGGGTGTCATAGATGAGATAATGCATCTTTATCATTGCACCGTGCATTCTGAAGTCTGTTTAATTATCACACACCAACTAATGCACTTATATATATATATATATATTATTTAAGAAGTTTAAAATTTACATTAAAACACTTAAAACCCTCCTCCTACGTGTTTCGATCCTACGATCATCCTCAGGGAGCACATATTGTTCCTTGCTAAAGTTATATGTTAAAACAATCAGTGATTCACTTCCTTATATTAACTTTGGTGATGTGGCAGCACGTCGTGTGTTTGTATGTGTGTCGTACGCTGTTAATGAGGAAACCTGGAGAAAAGAGCAACCTGAAGGACCGAGGCATAGATGGGCAATTAGTATTGAAATATGTAATAAATAAATAAGGATGGGATGGAGTAAACTGGATTAATCTGGAATGGGAGAGCAAAATATTTTGTGCACATAAAAGGACAATTATCGTTCAGGTTTCACAAAATTCATGAGAGGTTCACAGTACGTGAGGAATTAATAGCTGCTCAAGAATGGAACTGTATGATGAAGTTAGTTAGTTACTAGTTGGTTAGTTTTGGTTAGTTATTTGTTTGGTTGGTTGATTAAGTTTTATCTTCGACATCTCCTCCCAACAACAGGCACTCGCGCACGCGAGTACACACACACACACACACACAATACCCAGCCACCCACACACACGCGCGCGCGCGCGCGCACACACACACACACACACAAATTCCCACCCCTCCACACACTCGCGCGCGCGCGCGCACACACACACACACACACAATACCCACTCCCCCACACACGCGCGCGCACACATACACACACGCACACACACACACACACCGATAAATCCAGGTTTAGAACCGGAAGACATGGTACAGGCCTATATCGGCATATCGAAATAAATAATACGTTTCGCGCCAACCAAACTTAATTATGAACGGTTATCTTCGACTTATAATTGCACACCGCGTCGAAAACACACCGCATTTTATGAAGGCAACACGCAAGAAGCACAAATGTGTAGCTTCCAGAATGAATCCAATAGACCTTACCGCTTTCAACGCCGACAATATTTAGTCCTAAATGCCATACACATTTTATTTTTTAAATCTTATTGTCATGCATTTTGTAACACTGAAAATTGAGACCTCTGACATCCCATCACCGATGATGCAATTGAAGTATCGGTTTTTATGTATTTTGATGGCCTGAGGATGACGACATAATGTAGCCGCACACCTACATAACGTAACATAGTGTAGCCGCACATCTACCTAACGTAACATAGTGTAGCCGCACATCTACATAACGTAACATAGTGTAGCCGCACACCTACATATCGAAACATAGTGTAGCCGCACATCTACATAACGTAACATAGTGTAGCCCCACATCTACATAACGTAACATAGTGTAGCCCCACATCTACATAACGTAACAAATTACTTATGTTGATGGTAATTTCTAATTATTTTAGTTCTTAGTTTTTTGTTTGTTTGTTTGTTCATATTAATTTTTACCGATTTATTTACATATCAGGAGCGCAGTGTAAGAGCAAGGAAACGTCTATCAAATATATTGTAAAATTCTAAGAAAAAATATTCATTAAACAACTGTAGAAAAAGGAAAGTAAGGAAATGGACTAAATGCGGGACCGCATGAAAAGCCGCAAAACCAGAATTGCGGCTGCTGAAGACAAATTTGTAAAGCAGAGGGCAATGGACCGTACAAGAAATGAAGGTGTAATAAGATACATAAAAACATATGTCATAGCAGACGTAATGTCGACATATAAAACAGGCTGGATTCAGAAAGTTGACTGAATACGAATAAACGGACTGACACTATTAAAAAAAATTTACACGCTACGTGGTTTAATGAACCGCACAAGACCTTTGAGTAGACACCTGGATCAGTGAGGCCGGAACGGGCCAACAAGTTGCCTAACTCCCTGACTGCTGGATGATGATGATGATGATGATTAAATATAATGGAAATCTCAACTTTAGGGTACATTATCATCATCATCATGAAAATGATTAAATATAATGGAAATCTCAACTTCAGGATATGATAATGATCATTATCATCATCATCATGAAAATGATTAAATATAATGGAAATCTCAACTTCAGGGTATGATGATCATTATCATCATCATCATGATCATGAAAATGATTAAATATAATGGAAATCTCAACTTCAGGATATGATGATGATCATTATCATCATCATCATCATAAAAATTATTAAATATAATGGAAATCTCTACTTCAGGATACGATGATGATCATTATCATTATCATCATCATTAAAATGATTAAATATAATGGAAATCTCAACTTTAGGGTATGATGATGATCATTATCATCATCATCATCATCATGAAAATTATTAAATATAATGGAAATCTCAACTTCAGGGTATGATGATGACGACGAAAAAAATATGCTTATTTTTTGAGGCAGATCTTACTTTGGACCTAAAATGTAATATTCAAGGCTCTTACAGCGGTGATTGTGAAGGTTGCTGTTGTCCCGCCTGTGACGACGTGTTGCCTGGTAAAAATGTAACAACATTTCTGGAAAGCCTACAGGATTTCACATCTCCGAAGACAGTAATACTCTTAATCCAGAAGGATCCACGACTTTCTACAGGGGACCTGCAATAAGACCGCGAGGAACAAAATATCAGTCTAATATATTCAAATTAACTTGCAACGAACGCTTTCAGGTTGTTATACGGTTAACGCTTTCAGCTGTACACAGACATGGTTTAAACTTTATGTAAGAATGGTGTGTCTTAATAGACGACGGCATATTGTGTTTCATAAATTAGTAATATCATAAATAATGCAGTCTAACAAAACTCTTTTACAATTAAAACAATATATTTGGCTGCTATAAAATAGCTGCATGTTTCTACCCGATCCGATCATCTTCAGGCTTGTAAAATGTACAACAGGAGGCGAGTTGTATTATTACGTTTACCGATCAATGAATGGGGCTGTCATCATTATAAATTATAGAGAAAATAGAGTAATTCGATTTTGACCAATAATACCCGGAGTGCAGAAATTCTTTACGGTTATTAACACACTCTCAAAGTTAAAACAAAGTCTACAGTGTACGTGTAACTTAAAATTGTGGCGCGTTTTTCTGGGTCTCACCATTGTGGTAACGGACACGTAAAAGTGTATTGGTTTTTTTTTTATTTGTTAATTAGGTGTGTCGCTGCCAACAATAAGAAACGCACTTATACCTTCATGTAAGATGCCCGATATTTTTGTCCGATTTTAACCAAACTTGGAGTTTCTCGAAAGATTTTCGTAAAGGCCCCCCAATACCAAATTTCACTAAAATCTTTCCGGTACGAGCCGCCCTGAGAGACAGACAAACAGACGGAAGGACATGACGAAGTTAATGGGCGCTTTTCGCGATTTATGCCAATGCGCCTGTCATATTCTATACAAAACAGAATAAACATACTTATGTCTTCATGTGAAGTGCCCGATATGTTTGGCCGAGTTTGACCAAATATGGCCTTTCGTGAAAGATTTTTGTGGAAGTCCTCAATACTAAATTTCATTAAAAAGAGTCCAGCGGGGAAAGCGCTCTGATACATGCCAATGAACAAAGAGACAGAAGAACAGATGTGACGAAGCTAATAGCCGCTTTTCGCTAGTTATGCTAACGCTCACACAATAGTAATGTTGATCTAAATATATTTTGCAGTCAACAAAACAGCAGTCTTTATAATGTAATAACCACAATTATGGGTACAATTTTCTTAGCTTTTTAAGGTACAACAAAATAATTTTTATTAAATTTATGCGAAGGTAAAGCAATCCCATTACAGGCCTGAACAGGCCCTGAAACTTCCAGGAGGTTGAACCTCCCACAGTTCATGAAAAGGGGTACGTGAAGATGGTAAGATTTTCAGCCCTACGCACAGGCCGGCTTTACCTCCCAGAAATTATTCCTTATATTAATTTTTGTTTGAGGCAAAGTCGACTTCAGGGGCATAGTGCGGCCGGAAGGATTGTGTCAAATGGAAAATTCCACGACACCATTGGGAAAAGAACCTGCGACCTTCCGGCTTGTAGCGCACTGCCTCAACCAAATGCACTACCGTATGTCTTACAATTAGTGTCATTTTAGTAAATTTGTGAGGTTGAGGCCTCTATCCATAGAAAAGTAATTGTAATTACAAAACAAGCCCCTTTGATAAATTTTATAACTTGATTTTTTTTTCTGCTTAGGTCGAAACAGCTATTTTATAGAAACATTATTTTATGATAAAGTGTTTGTATTAGGCTGCGTTATTTGTTATGCTAAAATTATGTATTTTACTTACTTACTTGCTCCATGGTGCAGAGTCCTTCTTGAGAAGCTAACTGGTTTGCAGCTACTCAAGAAATTCCCCGCATTTCACGGAACACGAAGGTTCATTACCGCACTCACAAGCGTCCGCCACCTGTCCCTATCCTGGGCCAGCTCAATCCAGTCCATATACCCACATCCCACCTCCTGGAGATCCATCCTAATATTATCCACCCCTCTACGCCTAGGTCTCCCCAGTGGTCTCTTTCCCTCCGGTTTCCCCACCAAGACCCTATACACCCCCATCTCCTCACTCATACGCGCCACATGCCCAGCCCATCTCATTCTTCTCGATTTTATCACCCGCACAATATTGGGTGAGGAGTACAAATCATTTAGCTCCTCCTTATGCAGTCTCCTCCATTCCCCCGTTACCTC
>Ga0123352_10010254_pt1 | contig 14708 bp, 3 predicted proteins | sample TergutLab28metaG_FD_89700 | JGI IMG/M metagenome (GOLD analysis project Ga0123352, IMG submission 89700) | Labiotermes labralis P1 segment gut microbial communities from Petit-Saut dam, French Guiana - Lab288 P1 | ecosystem: Host-associated > Arthropoda: Insects > Digestive system > Gut ... | reverse complement strand
GTTGAGGGGGGGGGGCGGGTAGCTCAGTCAGTATAACGACTGACTACGGGCTGGACGGTCCGGGATCGAATCTCGTTGGGAAAGAGATTCTTCGCCCCTCCAGACCGGCCCTGGGAACCACCCAGCCTCCTGCAAAATGGGTACTGGGCCTTTCTCGGGGGTAAAGTGAGGACGGGGCGTACTGCTGACCACTCACTCCCTTCTAGTGCCGCGGTCATGGAAGAGTAGAGCTACAACTCTACTCACCCTCTGAGCTACATCGGGGTTGTAACGGGATCACTTTACCGTTACCTTTTATAAAGTTCCATACTTATCGAAGGCAACTTGGAGATTTTGAGCAATCGGCAGGCATGTTTCAAATTTTATACAAAGAGCAGCACATTTTCATGAATAGCCCTAAACGTGGCTCGTAGTTCAGGACGTAAAAGTTTAACGATTATCATTTTATCTGTTGTTAGTAAGAAATAACAAAGTATTTACCTTTCATTGTCACCACATTTCCAGATGTTACGTTTTTCGGAATCTCCTTAACCATTCCCGTCTTTGTCATAGATCGTGCTTATTACCGTCAGTTTATACACAGAGCTAGATAACCCAAATTATTTTTTGACCAATTAGGGAGGGGGTGGGTACGTCAAAACACTACTGTCTTGTATCCTACTTTATTATGCTGACGACGACATGTTTCGGCCACTGTGGGCCATCTTCAGGTCACAAAATTTTATATAGAGTAAAACTATACTATATCTGTACTATGATCATACTCTGTATAGTTTTCCTCATTATACATTCTTGTGACCTGCAGGTGGCCCACAGTGGTCGAAACATGTCGTCAGTATATTAAAGTAGGATACAAGACAATTGTGTTTTGACGTACCCCACCCCCTCCCTAATTGCTTATAACACAACAGGGGCGATGCACCCAAAGATTATTTTTCTGACCGTTTCAGCCAAATATGATGCCACTTTTCTTGAAAAAATAACCAAGGTTTTACAGAGTGTCGTTAAATACTCATCGCAAAGAAGTATAGATGATGTATTGTTTCTAAATTTTCTGTCATCTATCACAACCTCATAAGTGATAAACTGCATATTGGGTAAGGTAATTATGTTATTTTATTGAGGACGTAACTAATGATCTGGAGATTGTTTTATTCATGTTAGTCAGTTTGTTTTGTTCTTGTTAGTCAGTTACTTGTTCATTTATTTGACTGAAAGTCATGAGGTCACGGGGAAATGAATCGTAACGTGCGTTGACCTAGCCTCAGCACGTGGTAAGATATGATAGTTTAAACAAGAGGATTAGCTACATGGAAGGACGATTTTGAAAGAGCGAATAAGCGACTAGAGAACAAAGTTCAAAGTCTGGAGTTCAGTAACCTATCTATGTTTATATATATATATATATATATATATATATATATATATGTGTGTGTGTGTGTGTGTGTGTGTGTACATATGTACCCGTATAATTATTTAATTCTGAGCAGCAAAAAATGCTTTTTTATGGAAACTATTGAACATCTGCTCTGAGGTAAGCACGGTGCACAATTTTAAATGTGAACCAAGGCTCAAATTTTATACCTTAAATAGAGACAGTTTGTGAGGGGTACTTAGTAAACACCGAGTACAAGTAAGGGCACATATTTTCTGGTTTTTTTAAAACACTAATGTGAACTACGCATGCTTTCATATAGAAATTGAACTGGAAAACAAATCCACATAGGTAAGCTACTATTAGCTGAAAACGTAATACTTGTCGTACGTGGAAGAATTAAATTGTATGTTAATCATGCAAACGTAAAGATGTCAGTTTCTCCTGTAACATGTTTGATTCTGGACTTTAGGAGCGATTAATAAAAATTACACAAAATTAAATTATTGTTATTTATTGATAAATGTAAAATTAAAAATTACATTTATATCTAAAGTGAAGTTTTGAAGTGTCCGATAGAGCTAAAGTGGTATGGAACTTATCTATTTATATTTCCAGTAAACTAAATTCGTTATGCGCCGGTAAATTTTCAAGAAATTTAATAACGCATTCCTTCGTAGATTCCGGTTTAGGTGTTGGAAATGGTTACCACGAAAAGTCATGATAACAAGGAAAAAGAGTTGTGTAATATTAAAGTACGTCTAGATGTTTGAATTTTTGTAAATTTCTAGGTGTTTTCAGTGAATCGGTTCTTTTAGGGATCACAGTTAAGTGTTGGAGAAGGAATACAATTTTTTTAACTGTATCCTCTTTCCCCGGGGGGCAAAATTATAATTTATATTTTAGGGATAAACTGCATCGGTTTTCACTTTCCTATCCCGTTTTTCATAACATTTTCTAGAAAAGTCAAATTTTTCGCTAAGGCCTAATACAACCACTTATAATCCCTATATTGTAATGACAGTTCACAAGGTTTCACATTTCATGAATTACACGGTGTCACAGGAATTAACAAAACAGTATCCCAGCTACTTATTATTACAAAAAAAGAACTCCGTCTTTATGTAAACTAAGTAGGTTTTTATTTTCCGTGATGAATAAGAGAAATAGTGTTCAGGTTTACACATAAATGGCAGGTCTCAAAAATGTACGTAAATTATGTCAGCATAAGTACTTCGAAATCTTAAACCTACTTTGGCAGCTCAAGCAACATTTGCTTCTGGACGACATTATTTAAAGTTCAACATTTGTCAATGATTGCCTAATCTCAGTAAAGTCTGTGATAGTGTACTAAATAGAGGTCAACGAATGCTCATAACAAGCGTTACGAGCCTTTACAGGATGCAAGTCAGAAACATAAACCATAAATGCATTAGGGGGGGGGGGAAGTATAACAGCTCTTACTGTTACGTAACATATTTACAAAATATAGAGTGGACATGACTTCCTGAAGATATTCCCACGTGCAGCTGAGTATAATGGACACTACATGAAGTATCGTTGATACTTGTCCATTCGACGGTAAGACCTTGTAATTAAATATTCCCTACTACTTATTCTTTTCATATTTCAGAATTCCTACTGGTATCACACAGACAATTTTATGAACAAAGAACATCATACGGGGAAATGATTACTGTAAGGATGTTTCCATTCACCGCGTAGGGTTTCCTTGTTCTTAGGTTATAAATTATCGTAGACTTTTTGCCTGTTTATCGGCACATTTCATGGAATAAAAGCTTAATTCCCGTGAGCAAGAGTATTTAGTGTCATTGAATTTATGTATTTGATGTACAGTTAAAATGGATTTGAAAAAATGCCATTCGTATTATCTCTCAGGTGACAAACATTTAAAGAGCAGTAAGATTAATAGCAAATTTAACAAAAACTGAAGAAACGCATTAACAAGGAAAACGTCTTGGGAGACTCTAATGAAAAACATAAAATATTTGCTGGACGGAAAATAATTTCATTGAGGTTTCTAAAATAAAAAAAAAAGTTTTGAAATATTGTAAGAGATTCTCATACAGCTAATAATGAAAACGACAACACTGGCGATGATAATGACGTATATTTTTTAAGAACCACTTAATTTGTTTGCATACTCTGACATTCCTGAATATAATGCTGACATTAATATCCGACTGTTATGGACCTCAATCCCATTCAATACAAAGACTTGCCAGCTGTGTCTTTTCTAGCTTCAGAGTATGTTCCACAATAACATTTTTGACGTTTAAAGACAAAATTATAAGAATCATGGTCACAGTTTGCTCTCAGTCCAACTATAGCGCAAGGTTACTCACTGACTGACAAGGGATACAATCCCCCCACAGAAGACGCTTACTGCACATTTAACAGCCAGACATGTACCACAACAGTATCGACAAAGGATTCCTTATACAGTTTTACAACTTGTAGTTCAGAGATGATATTACCATGTAGAAAAGCATTCAATAAGCCGTCAATTTTTTCAATGAATCTTAGTAATTAACCAACTTAATGCAAAATTATTGTTTTATAATAAACTTATTACAAAACAATAATTTGTGTATTAAGTTGGTTAATTATTAAGATTATACTGAGATGCACGGTCAGCAAAACATCGTAATTTCTTCATTGAATTTACGTTACTCGAAAATTTATGACTACTCGTAAAATATTCACAAACTGTGACACATTTAGTGCTCGAGAATTTGTTCGAGAACCCAAAAAAAAGTGTCAGGATCGATTTGATGTCTTCAGGTCTTTCGCGTCTTGATTAATTTATTTCACCTTCTATTCTCAAATAGTTACACGTGAAACCGGTTTACCGGTTTTAAAAAATAATAAAATCCCTTAGAATAAGGACAATAAATGGCTTGAAGACCAAAGGACAAATAAGAGGTGAAATCATGTGCAACTCAAGTGCACTGCTTTCTAAGATATGGTTATTGGCCAGTACTATGTTAATTGGTTATGACGAATCAGATATTGTTGAGACCAGTAACGAATCAAGGACAGATGTCAGCAGCATGGAAGTATTTTGTTTTGCTTTCTATCCACGTAGTACATTCATAAATGTTATTGCTTCCAAACATTGTTAGCAGCGGTCAATTGGAAGAAGTGGGAATACATTCAGGTTCACGTTAAAAACTCCGTAGGCTTTGTTCCGTCAGTGATTGAAATGAAAAGGCAGACATGTCTGCAGTAAAATGCTGCACCTCTTCTGTTATAACTACTACCACGACAGATTGCTACATCACTCAGCCTTCTATGAAACGGAAACAGAGATTTCTTTACTACAGGCCTAAAGTTGCCGGATCATTAAACTGATTTCTCTACTCAGGCCTGAGTTTGCCGGGTCATTAAACTGATTTGTTTACTCAGGCCTAATGTTGCCAGACCATTAAACTAGTTTCTCTACTCAGGCCTAAGTTTGCCGGGTCATTAAACTGATTTGTTTACTCAGACCTAATGTTGCCAGACCATTAAACTAGTTTCTCTACTCAGGCCTAAGTTTGCCGGGTCATTAAACTGATTTGTTTACTCAGGCCTAATGTTTCCAGACCATTAAACTAGTTTCTCTACTCAGGCCTAAGTTTGCCGGGTCATTAAACTGATTTCTTTACTTAGGCCTAATGTTGCAGGACCATTGAACCTATTCCTTTATTGAGGTCTAAGTTTGCCGGACTGTTAATCTGATTTCTTTACTCCGGCATAAGTTTGCCGGAACATTAAACTGATTTCTCTCCTCTATCTACACTCAAGCGTAGAACGCTTTGCTGTTTACATTCACTCCCAATCCAAGCACCCAGTCAGCCCTAAAACTTGAAGCTTGCACACATGCAAAACTTAATCAAGTATAAACAAGGAAAACATTGAGTGTTATTGATTAGAAATTAAAAAATCACATTATTTATATATATTTATTTATATTAGATATTTACGTCTGTATGTGTATGTGTATTTTTATATTTTCCTTTGTCTGTCCCCTCTAACGTTTGAAAAAACAGAGGCACTTTGTGAAACTTTATAAGAACATCCTTCTAATCAAGCCCGACTCTAGTGAGCACACAGCAGATTTCAACAATATAAGAAACCCCAGCTTACAAAGGCTTCTGAGGATTACTTAATACAAAATAATTATACTTTTTGTAATATAGCCAACCGAAAATTTCGCAAATTTTCGTAGCCCCTCTTTTGTACAATGCAAAATAACAAAGTCCTGGCCGCTCTAATTGAAACATAGCTTTCGGATCTATAGGAATAATACTACGATAAATAACAAGATGTCGGGAAACTCTGTATACCTTTAACTGTATGGAGATAAAACAGATGCTTTATACGTAGACTTTGTAGGACTAATCTAAAAACTCTCTTGGCGTGATTGCACGAATCTTCGACCTATATCTGACGAATTTCTTGGAAGTGTTGGAAAAAGGCAGTTTCTTGGATTTTTCAGCTTCCGCACTTAGGCATTGAAGGGAGTCGTTCTAGGATGAGGTGGCCTTGTGGTAATGTCGGTTTCAAGGGTCGAAATGTCCAATAAAAATTCTTCTATATATATATATGTGTGTGTGTGTGTGTATGTGCGCGTGTGTGTGCGTGTGCGCGTGTGCGTGTGCGTGTGCGTGCGTGTGTGTGTGTGTGTGTCAACCCAAGAATATGAGAACGTAACCCAGCTTAACGGCGCAACAACCACCAATAAGAACACTTCATATATACTGACCTCATATCTCCTCTACGCTCAAAATGTTGGTGGACATATTTAAGACAAGCAGTTTCATTATATCCTTAGAATAAATTCTCGTTACTTAATCGCTTCACTTACTTGTTCTCGTTACGTTTATTTTGGGACTACGTGACACGTGTACGTTTTTAAACTCGAGTCCAGAAATCTTGGCAGTAACATCCATTAAATAGTGACTTCTGCGATTTTCCTACTGACAAATGGCTGCAATTCTCACTTGATTACTTCACTTCACGGCGTGTGTAATTGTCATAAATATCTGCAATGTCCAACTGTTTACGTTCCTTCACGGCATGTGTTAACATTCTGAGCACCTGTAACGCCTGTTTACTTGTTTTGAAAAGGTACACAAAAACCACAGGTATCTCTAAGGTTCATCTGATTCAATTTATTCATGACTCAGCCTTAGTAAGGCTCCCAATAATTCTACGAATACTATAGCACAGATATACGAAGGTTCAAACAAAACTGTCTTGATACTTCTGAGTAACATATAAATAGGCAGCAATTCTTATAATAAAACCAACTAGATGAATTAATTTCTCAAATCTATTTTTGGAATAAAACTCTACATGTTTCGGACAGTTCCTCCGTCCATCATTAGGAGTTTTTTACTCTACACACAGCAATGGTACAGTGAAAAACTCCTGATGAGGAATTCTCCGAAACATGTAGAGTTTTATTCCAAAAACAAATTTGAGAAATTAGTGCATCTATTTGGTTTTATTATTAGAATTTATCACAATGCACGGTCATCTGAACATCAAACAAGCAGCAGATGTCTGACACACAAATATAGTGACCTACATCTGTTTCCTTCCAAATTTTGCGGGCCTTGTTGTTGGTATCCTCTTGGATATTATTCGGAAAATGTGAAAGTGTGAGTTAAATCAGTTCCAATAAAACAACCTAAGAGGTTCTTTGTATTCAGTACAAAAGCAAAGGTATAATTTGAACATGAAATTATACTACGTCTGTTCGCCTGTCACAAAGATTCAGTTCTTAAATTTTGATTTAAAAAATTCAATATCTGTAATTATTTTAGGATATATTCCCAATAATTTTCATGTCTCCCACGATCTTCACATGAAGGACACACAATTTCCTGCAAGCGATCTAATTCTTATATCCCAAAATTTTAAAATATAAATACGTATTTCACGCTACTCTAATTCGGTGCTGAACCATCCTTCTAAATTTAGAGTTTCCTTAAATATTGTACTAATTGACCCACTAATTACGTCATCTACTCTATCCACAATGCCATACGAATCTAACAAACAGTTATTGTAAAGAGTAAATTAATGTCTGACCTCGCCATTTCAAAGTAAGTTGTAACTTATGAAACGAATTTTGGCTTTGCACCTTTTATTTCTTGAGTGTGAAATCGCCGCCAGTTACAGTAATTTCATAAAGTACTGCTTTACGGCATCCTACATATTGAGGTAATGTTGGTATTGTCTGTGCAATCCAGAAACCCATGTGATATCCCCTTATATTTATCTGTATTTCTCAAAACCAAGACATATCTCTCACGTACTTTCAAATAAGTTGGTGTATATAATAAAATAAAAAATCAGACTAAAATAATTAAAATACATTTATCAAATCTAGCTAGCACATCGGTACGAAGTAGCATTTTTGATGTCAGTGTGTGATTTAAAGTTTCGAACTTCAACAGCCACGTTCTACTTAGGCTTTTCTTAAAAATTGTTGATTGGCTTAACGCTGAAATAGATAGTAATTCAAGAAGATGAATTAATGCAGTATGGATTTAACAAAGAGAATCTTTGGTCGTAAAGGCGTTAAATATTTTGCTTCCCCTTTCAGTTCTACACGTCACTCTTGCACATGGATACATTATCCACTTCCTAAAAAAAATAGAGAGTTTTGTGGGCTACTTGGCTGTCCTACTAACTCGCTATCAATTCATATACGCCTTATAATAATGATAGTTGATGCAAAACAAAATGTTTCGGAACTTTACTCAAAAGTCACCCAGTTATGTTAATGGAGATACATATAACACAGCAACGCGAAGTGTTTTTATAACTCTGATATTTATTGGACCGTGCATCATTGTGATAGCTGACGCTGGTTTCTTATTCGTCAACTGTTTTTATAACATCTGGCAAATCTGCAAATCTTAAAACTATATATATTCTGATGATTCGCTCACGACATCCGTATTTCCATGATCGATTTAACTCGTAGTTCTTTTAATTTGATATTCACTTTTAAGATTTATTTAAACATATATTTCACTAAAACGAGTAGCTGAAATATGGAAAATTTTATAAAATATAAACCATCAAAATGCACCTTTCCTAAATTAATATTTTAATTTTTAATTAATTAAAATATTAATTTAGAAAAGGTGCATTTTGTTGGTTGACATTTTATAATATTTTCCATATTTCAGCCACTCATTGTAGTGAAATGTGTTTTTAATTAATTGCAAATTAAAACATTAATTAAGAAAAGGTGCATTTTGTTGGTTTGTATTTTATCATTATATTACAATGTACGGTGCAAAAACATATAAAAACAATTTTTATCTTTACCGAGGTTTTCTGTTCGTTAGTTACGTACGTCTGTTTACCCGCAGTAGATACAGCTGACCGCTCAAATCTGAAGTTCTTCTAATGCAGAGGATGATAACCTGGATTAGAGATACCTTTTCCCTTATCGCTTTCATGACCTTATTCTTAGACTAAGGTACAAACGTTGTGTGTGTGTCTGTGTGTATATATATATATATATATATATATATATATATATGTAAAGGTAAAGGTAAAGTGATCCCGTTACAGGTCCGGTGTGGCCCAGGGGTTGGGTAGAGGTATAGCTCTACTCTTCCATGACTGCGGCACTAGAAGGGGGTGAGTGGTCAGCAGCACGCTCCGGCCGCAATTTAGCCCCGGGAAAGACCCGGTATATATTGTACAGGAGGCTGGGTGGGCCCCAGGGCCAGTCTGGACGGGCGGAAAATTTCGTCCCCACCGGGATTCGATCCCTTAAGTAAGTACGCTATAACCGCTTTCAAATTCTCTCGCTTCAACGACTTTCAGTTAACACCATTTGCGCTGTTTTTTCTGTGAGTGAATCAAGAAACGACCGAAAAGTGTTCCGCTGAAAGTAAATTCTGTTCTCTCCTTTTCCAGTCAAGCTCACAGCTTGGCTCTTGTAATTGCAATTCAGTGAGGTCGGTTCCTCGAGGCAAAATTAACATTCGTAACTCTCGTTTTCTGTCTTATGACACCGCATGTTGTAAGGAAATTGCGGCATCCAGCTTTAGGGTAACCCGAATATTGGAACATTACCTTCTTTCGAAATATTATTGTGCACATACAAGACCACACGCTGTCATAAGCAGAAGACGAAAATATGAGTTCACTGCTGCCCATATTTCAAACCTGATATACTGTAATGTTACTGTTAAGCAGCCAAGTCTCTACAGTTACTGCTTGATTGAATTATACACTCAGCGTGTCTGGCTGACTCTGGTACAAGAGAATTAACAAAGTACAGGTTACATTTAATCGGACTGTAGCAGATGAAATAATGTATTTGATGTATGTTTGTCCGTGCATCGTAGTATAAGCGTAGAAAATAAAACCTGCTAGATGCTACTGAATGGTTTATTGCACTTGTAATCTGCTCAACATGTTTCTCACTTAGGCATAAACAATTCTAGCAGGCTATGCGTCCGGGATGAGGGAAATTGTGCTACTCGCACAAGTTCCCTTATCCCGGACGCATAGCCTGCTGCTCTGCTCCTAACAGCCGACCACCAGCAACCAAGGCATTACACACCATATATGGCAATAACACACATATAGTCTCGAGCTCCTGATGATGGGCATATAAGTGCCCGAAACATGTTGAGCAGATTATAAGTGCAATAAAGCATTCAGTAGCATCTAGTTGGTTTTATTCTCTACGCTGAAATAATGTATCACGTTGCACCAACTCTCAGCGATAAATATCGTTATTCTGAACAGAAAAATTAATCTACACCTAAGAATAGAGACTAGCAGTGCAATGTTTTATGATTCGCCTTAGGAAATCTGATAAATAATCGTGGAGGATAAAATTTTCAAATACAATTGGGACCTACATTTTTACGTAAAATTTGTAATGGAAATAGGGCCACAGAATCCCTCTTTACAATCTCAAACAAACCTTATTAATTTTAAACCGAGGTAAACCACGTGGGTATGTGAGCACATTTAGAGTTCCTTTGATTTGATGACACAACCGAACACATAGCGTTCAATAAAAAAAACATGTCACTACGGTACAACTGGCTTCAAAATTTTGGAGCAGCTGGCTGTCATACTGCACCCTGCTGATGGTCAGAAAGTGATATAAAGGCTCACGGCAAACGAAAGATTAAAGCAATGATTTCATTAGGAAAGACTCTATCCGAAGAAATGTAACAAAGTTTCATTTAAACAGACGTATGTCGAGCGATGTAAAACGTTTATGGCTTTACTAACTTAGTTGATATTAAAGGCGAAGTTGTCCCTGTGTAAACAATGAAGCCATATCAACGAGTCCACCTAAAGTAACGCTTTCTTAAACTTGGCGCTACATGAGGGTGCTGGGTGAGCATTGCGCTCAGGTCACTCCAAGAAACAATTCTCGGTGCGAACTGAATACGAAGCAAAGTGGGTTTCAGAAAATATCTGGTAACTTTTTATTGTTGATAAAACATGACCAGAATTATCGTCCAGCCCTTAGTTTAGCCTCTATATTCACTGAGGTAACCCTACTTGCTTCGATTAAAATATGCCACTAAAAGGGTTTCGAAGGTACAAAAAGAACTTCAGAGAAGAAGATTTAAAGTATTAAGAGATAAAGCAAAATAACATTTGGATGAAGACTGAGTTAACTTCACTGATTAAAGCAAGCACAATATACTACAATAATTACAGCATAAAATCTGTTCAAGTGAGATGGGCAAAGTAAGATGTGGAACTAGTTGACAATGCAGGCAGAAACAAAGTTAAAGTGCCCGAAGGAGAATAGTAAGAACTAAATATGTTAGAAGCAGTAATGGAAGGTATATGGGATAAAAATATACAACGAAATCAGCACAGGATTAGAATGTTGACCCAAATTCTAACATATACTCCTGTAATTAATCTCTGTAAGTATATATTGAAATTAAAAGAACTGCAGTATATCCATTCATTTTAGGCGCGTATGTAAAATTTCTAAAAGCGAATATTAGCTTCCTCATATCTTTCTGTCTACACGGAAAAATTATAATATTGTTATTATAAGTAATTATATTTTTAATTCTTCAAAGTCAAAGCCTGAAAATGGCTTCAAGTAAGCCGAAATATGTAGCTATGTTCTCTTAATTTGTTTGTATAATAAAATTGTGTTAGACTAAAAATTATTCTTCTATTTATCATTGAATGTGGGATTATCGGGTAGCACAGTCAGTATAGCGACTGACTACGGACTGGGCAGTACGGGATCGAATCCCGGTGGGGACTATATTTTTCCGCCCGTCCAGACTGGCCCTAGGGCCCACCCAGCCTCCTGTAAAATATGTACCGGGTCCTTCCCGGGGGTAAAGTGCGGCCGGGGCGTGTTGCTGACCACTCACCCCCTTCTAGTGCCGTGGTCATGTAAGAGTAGAGCTATACCTCTACCCACCCACTGGGACAAACCGGGCCAGTAACGGGATCACTTTACGTTTAACTTTATCATTGAATAATACAGAAAGGAGGTGTCTCACCTAAACATATTAGTTATGTAATTTTAGTTTCTGTTTCGAGTGCCAAGGTCGTGATCCTAATCTTAGGCTTATAATGTAGATTATATTGTAGACCCTCATTAAGAAGGGACTTTTGTTACTTTGCAAAAACAGTGTCAGTTTTATTCAATACTCACTACTAAAACGAATCCACTCTCAGTTGTGTCGGCTGTCACTGCATAATTAATACGTGCAAATTTTAGGTCTCGCGAAATGATCCAGACCAAATCAAAATAAAAGGCGACAAAATCAAATATTCTCCATCCAAAAGAGTTTTAGTGAATAATGTCAGTTATTTCGGATGTTGACACATTTGGACGGATTCAGTGAAAAACGTTCTGCAGGATAATAGTCCTTCGCTCTATTATCTTCGTTTATCACGTCTCTTCTGCACGGAGACACAAAACTGGAAAATCTAGAATTTAGATTATACATTTACATGGTTATGGGCGCTGTTTCCTAAACCTTTTCAAATTAATTTACTATCATCAAATTATTTCATGTTACACAGTCTGTGTTCCTGACGACAATCTCGCTAAATGAATTGTGTATACATATATATATATATATATATATATATACATACATACATGCATACATACATACTACGTACATACATACATGCATACATGCATGCATACATACTACGTACATTCGTACATACATTCATACATACATTCATACAAACATACATTCATACATACATGCATACATACATACATACTTACATACATTCATACTTACATTCATACATACATTCGTACATACATTCGTACACATTCGTACACACATACGTACATTCATACATACATTCATACTTACATACATATATACATTCATACATACATTCATTCATACATACATACATACATACATTCATACATACATTCATACATACATACATTCATACATACATTCATACATACATACATTCATACATACATACATACATACATACATACATACATTCATACATACATACATTCATACATACATACATACATACATACTTACATACATTCATACATACAAACACACTACGTACGTATATAACATGCATACATGGGCCACAAACATAGATGTTTGTTAATCAGTAGTGGCAATTTTTCATCCGTTATATTATGCTTGAAAAAACACTCACGATTTGCCAGAAATAAATTACTTTATCTTAAACCGACTCTGTATAATTATACACTGACAGTCATCATCTTCTCGTACAAGCCTCTCTATAAAATGCTGAAACTAGCCTGCTAATAATAAACGTACTTGTAGTGTCAACAAGCTATTCTGACTCAGAGAGAAAAATTAAAATTTCAAAAAATAATGTTGGATGATCAAGTGAGGATGCTAAAAATGTTTTCTGCTGCTTCTCTTTCCGTGACGAACATAAAGGCAACGTTTTGTACAAGAATAGCAAATAGCAAATGAGAGGAAGAAAAATCTACAAACCTGCTGGATCGGCGGAATGGGAGGAGTTTCAATTCGGGAGACAATTTGATTGGTTAATAACAACTATACCCGAACTTTCTTTTTTACGTTTATTTAGAAGAAGTACATGTTTCATTAATATATTCTGCGTAACATCGCAGAAGAGCGAATGCCTCGATTTTATTTTCAGTTTTTTTTGGAGTTGTAAATCGCACCCACCCTACACTCTGTCACCTGGAGCCTCTTGAGAAAGGGCAGCGTGACGTAGGAATGGCAAAATGTTTTAATGCGAAACGTCTATACACTTTTCTTAAAAGAACCGCGATCAAACAAACAGCACAGGCTCATAATATGACCAGATGTCCTCTGAGGAACAAAGCACCGACCGCGGAATCGCACAAATATTAACAATTTAAAATGACCTCTCTTAAGTTAAAGGAAATTTATTGCCGTGGTTTATTTACATACCTGACTGTTCTAACAGAGGAAGTTCCAAATGGTCGTGGGATGACTCAGGTGGCTAGTCACTGGCCTTTCTTCACAGAACACCGCGTTCAGTTCCCAGCGATGTCTTGTAGGATTTATGTTGGACGAACTGGGAGTGGGACAAGTTTACAATTAAAGAGGGTTCTTTTGAGTCAAAACACAACTAGATAGTTGTATTTTGATTCAAAATAACCCTTCTTTAAACGTAAATGTAACACAATGGGGATGATGCATCTAAAGGGAGAGGTTTTTCTGAAAATACACATGTTTCCCCTTCAGTACCATCCACCAATGTTCAGTAATTATTAATTATCAGTCAAATGTTCTTTGCCGAAGTTATGGAATTACACTAATTGGCAAGATCTTGAATCACCACTAAAATCACCACTAAAATGCAAGTGAAACTTGACACTGCAAAGTTTGGAGGTCTTCAGTGGTGTTGCTGAAGAATCAAGTCTTGGGATGTTACACGGTGTTGCTGGGTACGTCGTTTCTGACGTTTAGAAGGATTGATTGCTTCATCTTCAGGTTCGGGGTCAAAAAGAGAAAGAAGAGTGACTCGTCTTCCAACGCTTGACCCTGAACTAGCATGATAATATATTTCGGGTCTGATTGACCCTGAACCTAAAGCAGTACGTTACTTCGAAAAGTCGGGAACTCCATACTCAACGATTCGGTGTAACATCCAAGAATCTGGGGCCTTGAATATACAGGATGTCCCAGGAAGAATATGCCAGACTTCGGGAGGGTGTTCCTTATGTTAAAGTATACCGATATAACCCAAAACACCCATGTCCAAAGTTGAACGGTTACGGAGATAATGGCCAGAGAAGTTTGAAACTTTGACAGCTGTT
>Ga0123352_10010253_pt1 | contig 14708 bp, 9 predicted proteins | sample TergutLab28metaG_FD_89700 | JGI IMG/M metagenome (GOLD analysis project Ga0123352, IMG submission 89700) | Labiotermes labralis P1 segment gut microbial communities from Petit-Saut dam, French Guiana - Lab288 P1 | ecosystem: Host-associated > Arthropoda: Insects > Digestive system > Gut ... | reverse complement strand
TCTTTCGCTGTGGGCCAAGGGCATCAGCATCAATATTCTGTTCTATCTTACTTTTCTGTTTTAGAAAAGTAGATAGTGTTGAAGGGCTAATGACATACTTCTTCGCTATCCCTCCTTTCTTTCATCCGTTCTACACTTCTAGAAATATTACGCGTTTTTCTTTTAAAGAAAAAAGCTGTCGCTTCTTTTTATCCATATTGGCGATGGTATAAAGTTAACAGGCACACTAATATACACGTTGCTTTACGAATGAATGACAAACAATCAACGCGTGATGAAACGTGAATAAATGAAATAGGGTAGTAAGTTAGAGATACGAAATCGTAACGTTCACTTGTTGATTGTAAACTTTGCGATCCTACTCAGCCAATAGCGTGACTTCTTGCATTGGAAGATGCGCAAAGCTTATTGGTTACTTTCAAATCGATATCCTGCTCGAACAATCGTGTACATGTATGGAAAATGGTTACCATATCGTCTGAATAATAAAATAATGTAAAAATATTTATGTTATAAAACAGGATGAATTGCAATTATATTTAAAAAAAATAAAGTTAAACATATACAAAAGGCGAAATTTTAATTCATTATACTGAAAGTTCTAAATTCGTTAAAATGAAAAGTTTTAACACACATTAAATAGGGAAAAGGGAAGTGGCCTAAAAATAATTTCACAATTCTGAACATTTCATTATACTGGCGTTCGTTACAGCGACATTTTACTGTACCAGTTTTCACAGTATTGTCCATTATTTTTTGGAGATGAAAGACCGACTGAAGTATACATACATCCTGCCCATAATGTATTCGTTTCTTGTACTAATGAAAATTACATGCTAGTGAAAAATGTCTTCTTAACCTTTAACCTGCTAACGTGGAGAATATGGTGAGCTCCTAATAATGCCAGCAAATGACAGATGGGATTTAACTCGGCATTTAAATGGTTAACACTTGTTTTTCTTTTTGTTGTTCAGGATGAAATTGGGCTAAAAGAATGGGCGCTGTCTCTCCGCTCTGCTCATAAGTGCTCACTGGAGCTTCTAGGTAGTATGGCAAAGAAAGCAGGCAAGATTTATGGCACCGAAAGGGATGGGAACAACAGGAATCCCTTCATCGCAGCCAGGAACACCAATGGCAATTAGTGACAGCCAGAATACCTTGTGCTGCTGTGATGGCAGCATCAGTAACTATTCCAATCCAGTATTGCCTCGCCACGCCCCCATGTGGGGCTTAAGTCATGAGGTGACCATGGAATCCACATGCCCTTTCCTTCATCCTGTTGTGCCAGCCTCTGGCTGGTCTCAAGGAGAGGTGAAGGTAATCATAGGGTGCAAGTATGAAAGCACCAAGCACTAATGGTAAATCCTCCCATATTTGTTGCTATCTATATATCGCATTTACCCTCCCTTTGAAGTTCCACATGTGGTATGGCCTGTTTTAGTACATGGAGTTTCATCCTCCCAGAATGATGATGCAGTGCACACCACCATCATTTGTGTATTTAGATAGCAACTACACAAATAAAGGTTTGAACTCTCATTCTTCTAGATCCTTCTGCCCTTTAATAATAAGTGGAAATCTAACAACCTAAGGTCTGTGTGTGATTTAAGTGTGTAGAACAAGTTGGAATGTCATCCAGAATAATAAGTTAAAATAGAAAGGATGTGCTGCAATCTGATGTTGTGAAGGATGTGCTGCAATCTGATGTTGTATTTCTCCTCTCTCCTCCATTTCCCAGCAGGGAAGTCTATGAGCCTGTATGTACATGGCGTGTGTGTGAGTGGGTGTTTTTAATATGTACAGCATGTCTGTGGTTCTGCTGTATTGAAGTGTGAAAAATTTGTATGTGTATGTTGTGATATAGGGAGTATGAATGCATTCTCAGATTTATTGTACATAATGGAGTAAATTCATGTTTAACAGCATCATTTGTGTTGAAGAAATGCTGAATGCTCGCTTCTTTTTAATGCCCATACACTGTGTGAAAAAGTACTTTTTATCCCAGGTTCCTGGTATTTATTTTCTGGACATTGGATGCAGATTTTTTGAAAGTATTTTGTGTTTCATGGTGGAAGTTGCAGTGTTTTAATTATTCATATAAATTCAGGAAGTTTGCAATGCAGAATCAGAAGGGCAGAAATGTTAACGTGTGTACACAGTGAACATGTAAATGAATCCCTTTTTATACAGCGCTTTGTGTCTGATAATAATACCTTTCTTTGTGCTCTGGCACACATCAGGTGAGAAATTAAAACAGATTTAAGTTGGGTGAAATTTTATATAGTTGAAACTTCGAGTGAATGTGTGTTATTTTTTTGTAAAATAATTTGTTTTATGTGTTGTATGCCTTTGTAGTTATGTAAAAAGAAATCAAAATTCTCTTCCTTTCTTACTCATTTTCTTGCTTGTTTGTGATTGTTGTTATTATTATTATTATTATTATTATTGTGGGAAATTATTGCACAGTTATTTATTTAAAATAACTCAGAATTTTTTTTGGAAAGTTCTGATTCTTTTTCTTTTAAATACAAACTTCTCAACTGAGATGTGTCACACTGTACAACATTATTGTAATGGTAGTACTGACGATTGCTCATAGAAGAGAATCCTGTGTTTTCTCATTTGTATTTTGTCACAAAATGTGTTTTGTCTGTTGATCTTGATGCTGTGGCCTACTGCTGTCAGATGCCAGTCACATTTAATTCCATTTTTTGGAAGCAAATGTCACATTCTCTTGCCACATATTGTTTCAGTACTTTGCTCTGTAAAACATTGTTAAGAATTAATTGTTTGTGTTTATATTATGGTTTTTATATGATAGAAAACAGCAGTACCAAGTGTTATTATTTGTCCCCAGCAGCATAACAGACAGAGACCACAGAGACTGAATGATACGGGCCTAGATAGATCTATTGTGTATCATCTAAACTTTTTGTTTTTACATGTTAGAAGATGTGTCAGAATAGTTTACATAACATGTACAGAACAAAACATGCCATCTATTAAGTACATTATTTTGTATAGGATTTTCCCTATTTCTGTTCATATCTTAATGTTAAAAGATATTTTAATCTGTAACGTGTAATGTCGGTCTCTGGGCTTTAGCCAAATGGCTGGCATCAAGACACCAGACCTTAGGACCAATAATAGTTTCAGCCAGATACTGCCTTGATTTCATTGACTGTAGCTGACATGTGCATATACTGTGTGTGCACCATGACAGAAGTCATCAAGACATTCAGAACTTCTGTTCATCTTCAGCAGTGGTGACGGGTACAAACTGAGCAAAGTCTGGCTACATGTCTCTTCTACAAATTCTTATCCATATGACCCCTTCCCACTGGATAGCACTGCTGTCTGCAGTCCAACCATTATTGCCACTGTGAGAGTTGTATATGCTGTTCCACACCTGCTGCTCATTTTCCCTGAATATGTTGATTTCAGGGTGCACCAATATTTGAACAGCTTCAGTGTAAGACATGGCTAAACCTAAACCCAGCATTTGTACATAAAACACAGGCTGCAAAAATCTAAGAACAAAAACATGTTTTAATATCCTTGAGTTCTGCAGTGCAGGTTTGTAATTTATGATAACAGTGATTGACAATACTGTCATGTTCTTCACATGTGGAATGTGGTTAGGTGTCTGTGTAATCCTTTTCACCGTTCTAACATGACATTTTAAATGCTTTCTGAGGTCTTAGGAGAGCAATAGTGGCCATTAGTATGTTTATTCTACCTGCTGTATATGCTATGCAAATGAATTTTTTGGCCTATTTTATAATTTGTTTTTATTTGCATTTCTGTTTGAAACAATGCCAATGTTTAAAACAGTTGTGAATTTAACTGTGTTGGAGTTGTGAATGGTGAATGTATGCTACACAGTTACTATAGTGAAAGTATAGTGTGAAACATGTCATGCATTTCATACATGAAACATTACTGAAATTGTGATCTAAAGTTGCGATACTGACATCTTAAGTTCTAATTTAAGGTTGTGTAAAATGTAAGTATTCAGGTTTTTATGGTGGTTGCTGATGAAATTATTTTTCTTTTAGGTTAGTGAGCCACATAAGTGGTAAGATAATCCAGTGTTTTAGAAGAACATATTGCCTTCTCTGAAATGTCAGAATATTCAACCACTATGTGGGGCAGAAACCCAAAAGAATACCATCATTTTGATTTTATAAAATAAACGTTATCTTAATTTGTGTATTTTTAGGTATGGTGCACATGAAAGAATTGTTATTTGTTCATTGTAGGTAATATTGAATTTTATGTTTTAGATATAAATATTTTGCATTGTATTTGTGGTGTTGTATGAAAACAGCTTCTGTTCAAAGTATGATTGAAATATGTTCATAGAAAAAATGTCAGTAGTGACAGATTAAACAGTGCAAGCAGTTGAATCTGCAGTTACTTAATCTGTGTTGCATTTTGCTACTCACAGCTCTATGTGGGTTTGAATGCCATTGTCACATCAAAATGACTAGCTGTGGTCAGCCTAAGAGAAATGTAAAATGCAGATATATGTTTTTTATTTATTTATTTTCACAATATGTAGTATCACTTCCTTGGACTCTGTTGCAGACAATATTTAGCCACGAGAAAAGAAATTGTTTCAGTGTCAATACACTACTTTGCTCTAATTGTAAGGTCTCATATGCAGAATAAGTTTGTAATTATTAGGACTTAGATTTAAGCATTATTTTTGAAATTATTTCGTTTGAGAGGAGATGGAAAATTTTTGGTGAGTATATTGGGTTTGTTTTGGATTTCCTTGATGGGTGAACTGTTGTCTGGTGTCCATCTCAACCCTGAACTGCCGAAGTTAGATGTACAGGATTGTATGGTGTTTATAAATCACGGATGTGGAAAGGCCGTCAGCTTCATTGAGTGTAACAGATTTGACTTTTTCCAGAATGTAAATGCTGCAGTTACAGTACTGAAAACAGGAGAACGCTGAATGGAGATTGTTAGAATAAATTAGAAAAGTCACATTTTGTATATTAATAGAATTACCTGTATAGGATTAAGAAGGTCTTAAAATCATATGCATGTATTACCTTGGGAGATAGGTAGTGGTATATTGATAGCACTGTAATAAGTTTGAGGTTAATTATTTACAACATATTGTTTATTATTAATACAGTTAAAATGAATGTAACACAGAGATATACAGTTTGTGCTTTGGCGGTGTATAGAAATGTATTTTAAAACTCCATAAACCTGAATGTCATAAATTGCAAGTAGGGATTGAAATATATATTTTTTACGGAACTCATTCATTGTTGAGATTTTTGATATAAAGAAGGCTTTTCAGGTTTGATAAATTATGATGATCAGCAGTACACTTTATTCCTACATATTGCATTATGCTGGTTATGTGTGTTTGAATATCATTCATATATTAAATCAACACAAAATACCAGTAATGACACACAGTTAACTGGAATGTGTGGCCGAATGCAGTGTTCCAATCTGTGTCTGTTCATTTCTATTTAGAAATTGGCTGTAATGGATCTATTGTGTACACATACAGTTTAGGTTAAAATTTAAATGAGGTCTGTTGTAACAAGAGTTACGAATTAATCACACCAGCAATGAGTTCATTTGATTTCCTGCAACAGTTGTACATTTTCAGCAACTACATGAACTGAGTTCAGTGTCATGTAATACTGGTAGTGCAAATGGATGAGACTTTCTTGTTTGTTCTGGCAGTCACCATTTTCAGAACTCCCCCCCCATGGCACAACAGCCCCTAGTGGGCCAGGGCATCCTCATTATCAAGGCTTCATAATCTTACTCAGTTCAGGACATAAATAGTGCATACAAAAATGTCTCTAAAGGTTGATGAATTCAGAAATTCGAGTTATGCCACGCAATAAGATCCTTTATTATTGATGAGTTGAGAGCTTTCCTTCTTGATTGCAGAATATATTATAACATGGGAAGGACTAATACCAGTTGTCAAAGCATTTGTAGAGTGAACTATAATTCACATTAGGTTTCTGCACTGTGTTTAGTTACATATTCCCGTTTCCACATACCAAGCTTAACATTTTGTTACATTGTTAGAATAATTTAGAAATATATCACTGAATTAATTTTGTGTCATATATGACAGTGAAACTATCAAACTACTAACGTGAGACAGATGAGGTGGGTGTGGCTGTATATTACTACTTTAAATGCCACCCCCCATTACCAAAACCTGTCAATGGACATGATCTTGAGGCATTTCCATCTACAACAAAATTCTTACAATACAACATATGAAAATTAAGAAATCCTGATAATCTGGCACTTGAGGAGAGTAGTCCCCAGACTGGAAGTTTTTGCTGTTTACCAGAGGAAAGCCTGATCAATGAAACAAATATATCTCAGGGACATTTTCAAAAAGGCTTCCAGAAGTATGTACATCAACTGTTGTTGTATCTTCTGACCCGTTGTGTCCTTCATCAACTTCTTGGACTACAAAGCTCCAGAAAAAACAGATGTGGACCCAGATGACCTCTGAACCAGCAGATGAAGGAGATGTCCAAGTAGAATACTCCTCTGATTTGTTGTACAGCCCTGTATAGGAGCAGTAACAAAAAATTACTTGTAATAACTTAGGTCAGTGTAGGTTTCATCTGATAAACCAGAATATTCAATAATTCAGTGCCTTTCTGGTCCTGTGCAAGTTGGATTAACAGATTTTGCTGTATATCCATTCCTGACGGCTGTTTCCCTAATGTCATGAAGTTTCTATCATGCACTTCCTTCCTTTATCCTCCACTGGATATACTGTACTGGGTATTTTGCTTTAAGGGAGTAAATAAAGTGAGGCATTGATACACATTTTGGCATTATGTAAACTTATTGGTATGCCACAGATTTCTCAGTCAGCTAGGTATTTTCCCCCTCCCCATGATGTAAATGTTGTAGGGTTTTGTGAAAAATTTCTTCATGAGGTACAAGATCTTATTATAGGCAAGGTGTAACTTGAATTTGTTTGAACTGAATAACTATTTTTGGTTACTAAATGAAATTAATCTTGGAACATGTCTAAAATTTAAACTTTTGTACATTGTAATATAGCCAATAATTCTTCAACCTTTTTCACGTGAGTTTAATTGTGCTTTATTTTACACCATACTATATAGTACTGTCAATATAATTTATTGTCAAATAATATTTCAGTATTCATGTGAGCAGTATAATGCGTAGTTAACCCTTTACCTGCTAACGTGGAGAATATGGTGAGCTCCAAATAATGCTAGCAAAGGGCAAATGGGATTTAACTCAGCGTTTAAAGGGTTAAAACAGGATCCTATGGAAATCTGGCCTGTAATCAAGTGACAGAGTAGGAATTATGATAATTACTTTTGTATGCATATTTGTAGCCATGTTGGTTCACCCATTGATTTCACAGTCCAGGTGACTGGTAGTCTTTGTGGAACGATTTGGTTTGTCAGGTGAAAGCATTAAGTAATTGTGAATGATTCTCATTGCAGCTGTTTTTCAGGATCATAGAGTCCACTGTATAACAGTAGAACTTGCTGTATTACACGTTTGATCATGAAGAACAGACGTAAGTAGTTTGTATCAAACATTGCTAGTACCGAGGTAGATGCTCTCTTTGAGGCTGGCTTACTGGATGTGCTGTGCTGTGTAATTGAAAATTGCTAAACAAAAAGGAAACTTTCATTTTTTGCCAAAAGGCATAACTTTGTGTTATGTTGTTATTACAATTCTAGCTCCTCACACACCATACACATTACAGTGGATCCAGTAGGCAGCACTTCTTAAACCACTCTACATCACTTTAATTTATTAGTGTTTCCACTGTGAAAAAGTAAACAAAAGGACCTAAGTTCAAACAGGATGTGTAGAAAATAAAATTTTCCCAGACACAGAAAGTAGAAGTTATATGTATAATCTGTTGGATGTCATGCATTTTCTTTTATATTGTAATATTCTGAACTGAGTTTGCTTTCAAACAAATTCTGTATAGTGCAATCTTATTAAGACTAACAGTATTGTTTTTAGAAAGATCAAAATGTTCTTCCGCAGTGTCAGTGCTTTGTGTGACCTTGTGTGTAAGGGAAATGTTTTGTCAGCTGCATGCCTGCTGTACTGTCATTATCTGATTAAGTGAATGCTGTTAGAAGTGAAGCCAGTCGTTACTCTTAGTTACTTATTGGATATGAAATTTATTTCTATTCCTTACTGTATAAAGGAGATTGTATATACTGGTTGGTCATTCCTCATTGATAATGTTGACAAAAAAAACTCTTAGATTTTTATTACTGGCTTTATTTGGCTGTATGCCCAGTGTTGTCTCCTGCCCACTTTCTGTACCTCCACTTCCTAATTTCTGCCCTCACACATTGTACTTCTCTCACCATTTGCTTCACTTGCCCTTTTTCCATCTGACCTCCTTTTCACTACCTGCTTTCATCTTTTTATTCCCCCATCTCCGTTGTCTTTCCTCCTGTGCAAAAAGAGGATGAATGGAGTTTAAATTGAAGGGGAAAAGGTTGGAGTGGGTACAAGAACTGAAGATGAGGGGGAATGGGTGGAAAGAAAACAGGGAGAGGGTAAAAGATGAATGTAGCAGGAGATAGACTGAGTTATAGCACTAACACGAAAGTGATTAAAAAAAATGTTACTAGGCTTTTTGTCATGATTTTCAGTGGAATACATCATACAGTTTTTTGTGTGCAGGTCTGCTCCCTGTACATGTATGCTTAAGAAAATTTATATTCATCCACCTACAGTGAAAGTGATGGAACAGTGGACCTTCTTTAGTATTTTATTGTGAGAACTTTTTGTAATTTGTAGTCCCTCCCTTACTTTCATATTGTACAGTTGTGTAGTACTTTTAAATAGGAAGACACCTATTTATTACAAGGAAATTTTACAGCAGCTCTGAGAAAGATTCGTTGTTGAAAATCATAAGATAAGCCTGTGGAGTTAGTGATATTTTGTAAGGTAAACCCATGACAGAGCCCAGTCAGGTAAGTGAGGATAGGGGATGGGATGGAGGATACAGATTGTGGTAGCAGTTAGTGCTTGGATTTTAGTTGTTAAGTCTGTAACATTTGTTTACAAATTATGTCACTGAATTGTTAGGCCCATTTGCTTAAAAGGAATGTCATGCACTTTAGTACCATCCCAAGCTTATCTAGAAAATCCTGAGCATCTGGACAACTGTTTCATTAGATAATGTTCCTTTTTTTAAGTGTTTCACTTTCAGTTAATAAGATTATAGAGAATTGGTGGCAGATACATGAAATGTGAGTATGGAGCATCAGTGGGATAATATAGACAGGAAAATTGAAATACCTAGAGAAAATCTTGTCACTTTGTCTGCCATAAATCTCATGTGCAGTATTCTGGAACAATGAGGCCTCTGCTTTGAGAAGCCAGCAAATAGTAAGTTGCATCTTAAAAATATTAGGTATCTTGAGTATGCAGTGGCCCCACATCAACTGACCTGTTGACAAAAATGCTGTAACACTGGTACCTATTAATTTATGTATGTGGAAGATAGATCAGTCAGCACTCACTCAATTAAATATGGCTCCCCATTATATGTTTAAACAAGTGTATCTTTTTAGGATGTTTTATTTGCGTACCTAATCCGGATGTTATCATCAGTAGTATGTAGTCTCATCATTTATGTTCTTGACTTCACTACTGCATTGGCTTCGATCATGTTGGTGTTAAACAGTTGTTCTAGTATATGGGCCATTGTTATGGATTAATAATGTATCTGAGGATCATAATTACAATAGGTGACACAGACTGCCAACTAGAACACGTGCATACCAGCACATAGACGCATGAAACGCACAAGGTATGTACAAAGTTTGTTAAAAAATTATGACAGGGAAGTGCTTGTACTGTGACATGGTAGTAGCTATGTCTGATTGACAAGATTGCAGTGATGTATTAACCAGGAGACCACACAGTATAGATAACATTGGTTGGATGATGTAAGAAGGCTTGCGCTTCGAAGATGATTTGTTCATATTGAAGTGCATAGTGAGGGGCCAGATTTCATTGCATGGTGACTCATTATACAAGTATGTACACTTGCCTTGGACAATGGTTATATCTCTTAGTTCTGTCGTGGCTGAAGAATGTGTATTTATATGAATCAACACCTAACTGTCCCACATTATATACACGTGTAGTGCTGGAGCTCATGGTTGGACACAAGCCAGTGGGGTTACTGAGTGGAGTCTGAAGATGTGCTTGGGCTCAATTCCAATTGGACAACTCGTCATCTCTTGCAGCCTGTTAGTCAGAATGCCAGGCTCTGCTGTGTAAACCCCCATTTGTCTTGAAGGTGCTGGGGTGTAAATGTGTCTGAATTGCCTCCACCATACAGTTGACACAGTTGTTGCTGTATTCTATCATAATTGACCTAATAACCCACTGATTTGCATGCAACCACAAGTTGTATTGTGCAGGTGTGTATTGTGGGCAGGCTGGATGATGAGTCACATCAAAATTATGATCATGGGGATGGTGTTAAGTTCTGAAACAGTAGTTAACTTGAACCGCCTGGCACAACTGGCAGTGTGAGAATATTCTGCTGAATTCATTCTCAGTAACAGTTTCAAGAAATAAGGCAGTAGGTATCTGTGTTTTACTTAAGTTGCCAGTTTATGTGAATGACTGATGTGTCCATTGCAGTAAAAGACATCTCATTAAATTTTGTGATGCTAATTGGTGTGACATGCAGTCTATTATGAAATGGTCCCAGCATAAAAAGAATTGTTCTTTTGGTCCTGGAGAAAATCATACTAAGGGGATTCCATTGTATCTGTTATGAGTAGTGTATTGATTAGACCTTTTGTTTTTCGGTATTTTGCGTTCTACCAACCTGAGTTAGTTTCTGTGCTTTTCACAACATTACAAGCCACCTGTCAGTAATTCTGTTTGAATACAGTAGCTGGTAACTCAGAAACATTATTTCCTAGTGGAGGACACATTAATTGAGCCACAATGCTATTTAACTCATTTGCCATTTCATAATTTTTTTTTCTCTGTTTTATGGCATCCAGCACTCATGTCTGTCAGAAATATGTTATTTTGTATACCTTATGGTTTGAAGGAAAGAAAATTTCACTGTTAGACTACAACTTAATGCATAAGTTTATGTGATAGTATTCTGTAGATATCTGCTTATTTTTCTATCAGAAAAGGTACTAATGAATAAGGCATCATATGCAGTGATTTCTGGGCAGTCATTACACTGCACACATTCTAAAGCTGAGGGTTTAATGTTGTAGTTAGAAATTCTGTTTTACTATGGAGCTTTTCTTCACAGCACTTATCACTTTCACTTCATGTATGCAGATTATTTTTATTTAAATTGAACCACTTGCAATGTAAGGAGGTGACCATCAAGTTGACTTTACCCCCTGTTTACATGAACCTAGCAAACTGTGATGGTACCTCTGCTGAGGTATATAGATATGATTGCACTTGTTTCTCATCTGTTAGGAAGTTGATGGTGGTGGTGGTGTCAGATGTAAACTGTTTGTATTGAAAAAAGTTTAGTGCTGTAAATCAGGGCATACTAAATTGCTAACAGTGGTAGTCCTGTGTTATTGAATAGAACATATAATGCCATACCACTATGAATATAGTGTATTCCCAGTGATTTGGCCAGAATATGTTGTGGTATTGCTCTGTTGAATAAAATGTTTGTTACATAGAAATTATTTCTGTGTCAGACAGTTATGAATGACAGACTTGAGAAAGCATTTGCTTGTATGGCCTATGTTACATTAAGAATAGACTGTTCCTCTCATGACAGTACCATTGCACCATAGCCACATGTGTAGAAAAATAGTGCTTGCCGTTCTGTTGTTGCCTGTGTAAGTCGTTATGAATAGGAGCGTAATGTGACACCAATAATTTAAATGAAAGTTGTGCCTGAGTCAGTACTGCATTGACCACCATAGCCAAAGAAATTTCATATTGTGCCTCTAGATAGCAGTACCACTTGGTACATATTGGTAGCACATTGAGTTTAGACTTTTAACTTGTAGTCTCCATAATCAAGGCTATTTAGGTGGGATATTTTTGGCAGAGGTTTTTACAGGCAAAAAAGTAATGTGTGTGCACATTGCTTTCTGTACAGATTCTGTGCTCCCAATTCAGTTGCAACATAACCACAATAATTTTCCATGGAATTGTCAATATGCATTGTGCTAATAGAAATATAATATGGACAAGCCAGATACACACAGACCACAAGCTACATTCATTATCAGTACATGACAGCATTTTTAAACAGGCCTTTTCTTGTCTTATGTGATTAAGCTTTATGTTGGAAACACGTACAAATAATGCATTGTTATTAAAACAAGTATGAAACTTTTTAGAACAAGTTGGCATCTTACAGAAGAAGTCTAAAGTACATTGCAACCCAAAGATAAAAGACTGAACTGGAAAATTTGTCTTTCTTTGGGTGGTGCCACTGGAACTAAAAGTCCCAAAGACAACACAGTCTATTCTTAATGCTGGTTGCAGCACAGTGACAGACTGATGGGCTAAATGGTTCAGGCCTAAAATAAAAGTAGTTAATTTTTTATGTGTTTTAAATGAACTATCTGAAAGCCTAGATGGGAAACCCCTCTGTACTTTAATGTCTGTCTCATGAATTGTAATACTGGTATTCTGGACATGTGTCAAGATTTTTCCGAAGGAATGAATCTTGAAATTGCTGTGTTCCAGAACACTTCTGTTGTTACCAACATGTGTAAAAGCCTTGTGTCCAAATTTGTTAAAATTTTTTTATTATAGTTTATAGTTGAAGATGCAAAGTCTCTAGCTTTCTCTTCTCCATGTTTGACATCTACTTGCTAGAAATGTGAAGACTTGTAAACTGTACAAGCAACATGTCATTAATGGCAGCACATGGTTACAGATGATGATTATACCATTCCAGTTCTTGCAAAATAGTGTGTTCATGCATATGCACGTGTGTGTAAAATATGTATGTTAAGTTTGTCACTTTAGTGACTAGGCTATGTGCTGGATCTCCATGGAATTGTGATTCAAGTCCTGAGGGAGGCAAGAGATATTTCTTTTCTCCAAAGCCTCCAAACCACCTCTGTGGGCCACCCAGCCTTCTATTCAGTAGGTATTGGGGACCCTTCCCCAGAGGTAAAGTGACCGGGACGTGTGGCTAACCACTCACTCATCTAGTACCAAGGTTAAAAAGTGAGTCACACTATACCTCCACTATGCCATATGCCTTTGTGGCATGCTGAGGGACAGCTTTACCTATGTACATATATCTAGCAGTACTATACACTCCCTTGCATACTCTTACCATGAGCCTTATATATTGCACCATACTACCTTCCCACTGGGTAGTACCACACTCCCATCCTTTATTTCATTGTGACATTAATGTATCAGGCTGCATCCTTTTCCCACTTAATTTATCCTGCAGATAACAACTGCAGTATGTGCCAAAATGGAACAACTTTAATAAAAGAGACAGCTACCCTTGCCTCCCAGCAACTTTATATGGAAGGTTATCTTGTTAGATAAGCCTGCTTTTTTAGTTGGACTGAAATTAGTACTTCACCACATGTTTGCAAGTCTGTGTTGTCAGTTACATTGTGTTCAATGTGTTATTAATGGAATTCCCAGTTATTTTAACTATATGTGTTTTCTTCATTGTAACCATACTTTAATTCAATATCTTACCCATTAAGGAATATCATTTTATGATTAATCAAGCAGTAGGGTCTTCAGAATAACATTGATGCAGTCCGACAAGAAGAATTTGATGGGAACTTGGTGGTTGAAGAGTAAAATAAAGTGCAGTTTTGGTTCAGTATCATCTGAACACAGCATACCTTCTCCTTTCCTTATTTGTAATGCTGCCAAAACGTTTTATGTGTTGAGGGGTAATACCTGGCCCCCACCATGCTTCATCCCTCAGCTTTTATCATTAGGGACAGAATGTAAATCTTCCCTGCACTACATGGACAGCTTCAAAAATTATATTTGGTAGTATAAGTAAAAAATACATTATTTAAATAGATGCTGGGGGAATTGTATTATGATATTGGTTATGAGTAGAGAAACATTTGAATTTGATGTGACAGTAAATGACACAGACCCTGCATTTCTTGGTAACCGCTGACCGAATGAAGTGATTGCCAAAATCAGGATATTGTGGTGATGGTAAATAATAAGTGGGAGACCACAAGTGGCACATGAGTGTTCGTATTATTGTGCACATTACCAGTAGTAGTACAGCGCACACAGAAAACTGCACATGTGAGGAAGAGTTACAGGCAAGGTATAATATTTGTATAAGAATGGGCAAATATACATGCAGGAGTCTTAAACGTGAACTTTGTATTAACTCAGTATTTAACCAACTTGATGCACAAAATTTGTTTCACAATAAGTTTTATTTCATACCTCTACATGCTTCAAGCACATGTGTTCATCATCAGGAGGTCAAAATTGTATTACACAGCCTCTGGTATCATCACACTGAAACAAGTGAGTTGTCTAAAATGACTAAAATACAATTCTATAAATATATTTTAGTAATTTTAGACCACTCACTTGTTTCAGTGTGATGATACCAGAGGCTGTGTAATACAATTTTGACCTCCTGATGATGAGCACATGTGCTTGAAACATGTAGAGGTATGAAATAAAATTTTCTG
>Ga0123352_10010252_pt1 | contig 14709 bp, 7 predicted proteins | sample TergutLab28metaG_FD_89700 | JGI IMG/M metagenome (GOLD analysis project Ga0123352, IMG submission 89700) | Labiotermes labralis P1 segment gut microbial communities from Petit-Saut dam, French Guiana - Lab288 P1 | ecosystem: Host-associated > Arthropoda: Insects > Digestive system > Gut ... | reverse complement strand
GGTGCTCGATATGTGCACCCTTGGTGACGCAGCAGATGTCACAATTGACTCAGTTTTGGCAAATTCCAAGACACAGAACGCTTTCTTATTCACTATGAACGCCATTTTTCATCACTACACCCTAGCGGTGGAGCCTGCAAGTACGCCAAGGCCCCTAGTACAAAAAAAAACTTGGAGAGATTCTCTACCTATTGATATGATCCTTTCTGCCGTGTCTGTCTTGGTTGTTGCGCAGTCGAGTTCGGAAATCCCGGGGGGACTTATGAATAACCCTGTACTTACTTACTCCATGGTGCAGAGTCCTTCTTGAGAAGCTAACTGGTTTGCAGCTAGTCAAGAAATTCCCCGCATTTTACGGAACCCGAAGGTATGTACGGATAGGAATACATGGCGAGCTCCATGACGCACTGTTGCACCTTCGGTGGCGAATGTGTCAACACGAAACTGTAGACGTAAACAAGTACTTATCAAAGAGGCAAACAACGTTGATATGCATAGCCAGGACAATTCAGCATTTAAAAATTGAAGTCGATTAAAACGTTAAGTCATACTGAACCGCTGGAAGATGTACCGAATGATTAATACGGACTCAAAGTGAAGAGATGGAGATGCTGTATAGGAGACTTAGGTTCTCGAGACGACGACGGGCACATTAAACGAAGGAACAATACCGATAATTCATATACGATTTTTATTGAAATAATATCACTCAAAATTCTTTACAACTGTGAACCTCCAAGTTCACAAATTCAAATCTAAAATTAAATGACACGTCACAGTAAATGACAGCTGTGCACAAGTTAAAAATGGATTTAAATTATAAACGAGTATTTTATTCACGATATTCACCTTACTCAACACATACTGGTATAAAAATCTCAAAATATGCCTGCTGCTGTTACAGAACCACTACAATGTGGTTTATTCCTACACAGAGAATAACCTCTACATAAAAGATATCTAAAACAACATTACACATTCAACTACCTTCACAGGAATCAAAATAAATTCTGATTCAAAACATGCATGATCGATTACACTACAAAAATGCTGTAATTATGTTGGACATGTCCAAGTGTAGGTACATGTCTTAGGTGTCAACGACTGTTGGGTCAGTTCAGTGGTTAGACAAAAATTCCACACAGATGCATTTCTCAGCAAAAGAAACCAAAGGCATTCATGGCACTGTAATTGGTCTGTTATCAGCCTACTTGCCACACAAGACACAAAAAGTACTGTCTGTAAGTTACACAATGTGTGCAACAGGTTATCGCTGACTGTTCAAGTTTAGTGTGTCCATACATGTAGAGAAATAAAGAAGAGCGCAGAAGAAAATATTATTGACAAGCGAATTTGAAGATTTTTCTACTCATTGGGCATGATTTTTCATTCATCATGGACGAATAGATGAGTGCATCTGCTGTGCCTTACATATGGCATGCTATTAATATACATCAGACAACCGTCATCTTTTTTTTCTGTGCTTGTGTGACTACAGGTCTTCTGACAGGCCAAACCTTTGTCCAAGGTGTTCTCAGATGTCTAAAAATGATCAACAGTGTAGTAAATTCCGAACTTGAACAGGCCAGAGGGCCCAACCCATGAAGCAGAAGAAAAGTAATAGAAATGCTGGACAGCACCCCACATAATTACAACAGAATGCATCAGACTATATCACAAGCCTTTAGATCATTGTCAAAATCAAGGTAGCCCAAACCTGTACATTTCACGAACATTCTCCCTGATTCAAAATTATTCCAATATCATACACATAAGAAAAAGAAGTTCATTTTGGGGAAGTACAAGGACTGAAACATCTACCACGATTCCTGCAAAATTAAGCATGCAGTTTCAAGCAGAATTTAAAGCTTTTTTTTTAATGAATAGATTTACAGTTCCACATATTTGTGTCATTATTGTTCTATATCCTACTTTCGTCATGTACTCTTAAGCTGGCTACTCATTCTCTACAAGACAAAACAGATATGACCTCAATGGTTCACATCACCACCATGTGTGTAATTAATTTACAAATAATATTCCATATTTAAAATCTATGTACATTTACGACCTAACTTCACATCAAATTTCATATGCCAAGTCCCAGTACTTCATAAGTTATCACCATTAAATGAAAGCTAACGCAAATTCTCACATGGATGCCAAGTTGCCATTTTACAATCTACAAAAATAATTCAACAAAAATGGCATATTTTTAAAAACCCATTACAATACTTCACTTCATGGTCTAAAATAAATGGAGATTATATGAATTCTACCTCAGAACGCTGTATGTACACAGTAGTACCAATCACAGGAAATTAAAAAACTGTGGCACAGTGATGTCCTCCATGACTTAATGTTCATACCAGTTGTCAACTGGTTCAAAACTAGAGAGGTTGCAGGGAAGGGGAACAAGGACCGATGCAGTGTGACGACTAAAAAACGAAGATATCTTCTGCAAACTATGAATGTGACAGCAGTAGCAGGAAAAATAATATAAAATAAAACGATGGAACAAGCATAGTCAAATACTTTGACCAATACCAACAGAAATGGCAGAAACATGTGGCAAAAATGGATGATGGTCTCCCACTACAGGCTTTCTAATACTGTCCGAGCAGATGCTGTCACCTGTGGAGACCAAAATGAAAATGGAAAGGCTCAAGAGGAACAGGCCTTAATGGACTCAAAGTCAATGGTTCATGTTGGTAATGAAACTAGAATCAACATAAATGGGCTACAAGATAAGTCTATGAAAATCAGCACACTTGCCTAAAACCAGACATCACAAATACTAGGGAAGAACCAGAAACAGGTGATAAAATTAGTTTGAAAGTTTTGAACACTGGAATGGACTAGCAGCACCCACTCTTTGAGTTCAAAGAAAAGGGTAAATATAGAAAAAGGGAAATATTGCGGACACCACTAGTTAGATGCCAACTATTCAAAACGCCCCCACAAAATAAAATCCTATGCACACTACTAACTGCAACAGTTTCAGACAGGGCCAATGCCATATGCAGAGTTCCTCTCTCTCTCTCTGCAAATGCCATCATCTCTACAGACAAAGCCAGTAGCACACTCTTCCCACAAATCCCTGAGCATATTATAACAATGTTGCTAGAATTTGTACTAACTAGACTGTACAGGGAGGGAGTGACTGGCAGAAGTCAGTCCATACAGTGTTGGGCTTACTGTTTGACAAACACAAAATTATAGAATAATGGAAGTTATATAACCTGTACCACTACATTACCATCTCACAGATATACAAGCATGAGGCAATACCAACACATTTCAACTTGAACAATGGTGGGTGGTGAACTTGAACTCATCCATCAATGGCCAGTTCTATGTAAAAACCATTTCAGGACACACAATAGTCATATGCAAGAACAGCATGTTAGTGTGTTAGTGCTTCCATATACAGTCAGTGCAAACATTTCCAGCATCTACCTCCTCACACAAGAGTGTAGACTCCATGTTTATGGATGCTGCACAGATTGAGAAGATTCTGATCATGAGTGATGGCTGGCAAATGGGATCTAGAGATTAACATGGGCTCCACACCACTGCAGATCAGCTATGGTACTCTTCACATTCCCAAAGTTTCAGCATGGTAGAGAAGTTTTCAGTCTGTAAATGGATTGAACTAGAAACTGTGAAATCAGAACTTCCAAAAAGAAACACCAGTTTCTTAAACCATGACCACCAAATCCCCTACTCAAAACATCATGGCAATTAATTTTTAATTAATGAAAGAAGATACATGCAAAACAAATGGCCTAGTTGCATCTTCCTCCCAATTTATATATACAGGAAGAGCTTAGAGCTCTCCATCTTGATGCTGCCCGCACCAGGGTATGAACCCAAGAGTGGCCCGTCATATTAGCACGATTCCAGAAAAGCCAGAGGCTACACTTGCCTGCACTCCAAACAGAACACACTCACAAATGCTTCCAACAGTGGCAGAATCACTGGATTTCTGAATCAAGACACAAGCGGACAGCACTAAATACAGGTAAATGTTGTTACCACTGAGGAAAAAAATATTTGTCCAGAAACTTTCTGATCACACCTCATATGTTAAAATATTTATTACCCCAAGGCTAGTGTCCTATCCCAATGACAGTCTCAAGAACCTCAAGAAATTACAGATGGATAAAACTCACATCAACACTATTCTGGGAGTCACATGAACAGGTTTTGTGACCTAACCCTATAAAGCTGATCATGATTTATCATCACAAAGGAAGCTGCATATTCAAAACTGCTAAGCAGTTCTGGAGTTGAACTTGAAACATGACTTCTCGTGTCACAGAACGCAATGAACGTGTTGCCCTGTTATTTAAACCATCCGAAGACACTTTTAGCACAAACCTGTACCAATTATTCTTATTTTATCAAGTTTTCACATTTTTTAAGAAAATGGAACAACCCTTTTGCACAAAATCCAGCATTTACAATGTCAACAAAACCACTACAGAACAGTATGGCTTTCTGGATTGTGATGCTATGTATTATATTAAGACAGGTAATAACGTTTTGGAACAATCGCTTGCCTCCATCTGTATAAGAGTACAGAGTGAGCCAAAAGTCATTGTGCATCTACCAGAGATGAGTAATATTCAGAGTCCCTGTACATTAATACAAATACATTTCTCATTGTCACAGGAACAGAAGGTTGGTTGCTACATGTGCCACAAGTCACATAGGCCATAATACTACGAATGAAACAGTCTTATTATTTATAGCATAGGTGTGCAGTGACTTTTCACTCACTCTGCATAAAACAAAGACAGTCAGTTCTTCCAAACAATAGTACCTATCTCCTGAAGTACACAGCATCATAGCATAGAGACCATGATTGTGATAACCATCACTGCACAAATTTCAAATCTCAAAAACATCACCTCACAGGCTACACAACTTTTCAATCATCACGTAGCTGTCATTACTGTCACCGGTAAAACAGTCAAATATGATGTTCAAATTACTCTGCACAAACATACCAAGACACACTTAAAGTCTGGGAGTTGTGAATGCATCAGGAAGCACATGAAGACTTAGTTATCACAGCAGTGCAAACTTCCTTGCCTTGATATGTTTCACAGCGAGATTTATAGCCAATGAACCACACACAGCAAATGAATGAACATCAATTGACACAGAGGGACTCAATAATTATGTGTGTTAAAAATAATTAAAAAATTATTTTATACATCCATAAAAACTGGAAGCACTTATTTTCTACTATATGGAAGTATTAAATAAGATACAAACTCCAGAATTCTACCAGACACAATTGTTATCAAATTCAGCAATCCTGTACAGTCCATGTATACTTTAATGTGACACAGTTTCAAACTAGAAAATGACAACCACATGAAAGCAACTTCTATAAACCTAATTAATACTGAGATAACTAAAATCTAAACACAGTCCGTCTACAGAATCAAATTAAAATAATACGCTATTACAATGTTTCCAGTTGTTCAAGCTGTCCTACGTATGTGTCAAAGAATATATCGCTCATTTGCGACAAGAGTGTCACAACTCAAAATTTGGCATTTTTGAGTTATTGGTATAGAAAGAAATATTTGCAGATGCACTTTTAGCAGGCATAGTGTCAGAACGCAGTTTGCAAAACTAGCCGCTGGAGAGCAGTTGTGTCGTCGTTGCAGTCATAGAAAAGTATAGCACTTCGAAACCTTGAAACGTTTCTCCTGAAAAATCACTAATTTTGAATTGTGACACTGTTGTCACAAATGAACGATATGTTTCCCCTATTTACAATACGATACCTCAAAAGCAAGTATCATGAATATGCACTCACTTGTTGCTGGGAGGGTATTTCATGTTACACTAAATGCTACAGGCATCGTAAATATACCTGTGTTCCCAACATAAATTTACATCAGCTATACATTTTACAAAACCCCATTATTCTATAAACTCTGTAGCTACTGTTGTTTACACACTAAAATATGTGCACCAAAGATACCAAGCAGTAGTACAGATCCACAGGACTAGTGCAGTTTCAAAGTTTATATATATATTTTACAAGGCTTAAGAAGCATGTTTACATATTTCAACACACACTGCACTTCAGACACTCTTAAACATCAGTCATTCAATCCATTTCAAGACAGACTACCTGCACTGTTGTGTGTTGGTATGAAAGTTTTCACATATTATCAGCTTCAGAAGTGTAATGGAATGGATTCATCTCTTGATCCTGGAAGCAACTGAATAAATACAACAGCCAGAAATAAAAGCAAATCCTCCTTCAGAAAACAGTCAAACTCTGTTATAATGTCATGAAGGGGAGTGGATGTTTTGTGTCATTAGAAATGAGTGTTGTTTCAAGTAGCATAGCATTAAGATTAACAATGTGGAATTAATATGTACAACAAAACAAACTCACACAACAGAAAAGATGGTGTATAAACCAATGTCATTAGAACCAGGTTCAACTGTACTGAACAGAAGAAGCAATGAGGCACGAAACCTGGAACACATCTGGCTGTTAATTTGAGATTACTGAAGTTCTGAGAACTTAGGCTGTATTGTCTTCAATACAGTGAGGCTAACCCCAAATAAATATTGATAGTTACACAAATGTTTTCCATGTCTGTAATTTCCACTGGTATAGATCCTAGCTACATTAAAAGTGTCAGACATAACACAAAATGTTGTATTGTCAGAAAATTCATAATTAATTGTTAAGAGTGGTCCATTAATTATTATTAACAAACAAGAATCTACATGTAAATTTTGCACAGACATCATAGTGTTATTTCCCTGGCAACAAGAAAAGCAAAAATATCTTAAATAAAAAGTTAAACATTTTTTAAAATCTATTACCACACAACATTTTACAAATGAGGACAAAAGAGGACCAAAAATTGACAGATGTTGCTTCCACATTGGAAACTTTTCTATTTTAATCCATTAAATTTAGAGCAACCAACAGCTAAATTCAAAAGTTTAATACAGTACCCATGTATGTCACTGTCCCTGAAAAGTTACAAGGATCAACTTCCTGCTACAGTATGTGATGACACGTGGGTATTAAATACCCACCCAATAGTTACCAAAGCAGCGCTCGGAAAACATTGCAAAACGCATGTATTCTAAACACAATAAAGTATACATTCAATACACAATACAGGGCCAACTAAATCCTGAACCTCAGTACACACAAAGAATTTAAATAAATCAAAGGTTCCTTTAAAGTTCATTTGTAGTGTCACTACATGCATTACAAAATTCCTAACCAAAACTATTTACCTCTCTGAACACTGAGTTCACAAATCTTTCCCACAAAGAACCAGAATAAAACAACCATGGTTCATCGTGTTTCAACAAAATTACAATTCAAGTGTCTGTAGCAACAGTAAGACAGTCAATACTCTACAGATTCCAGTACAAACATACTGTAACAATAAATGCTGCTCTGTCAAAACACTATCAATAAAGGCATGCATTTCAGGTCAAATTATGGTACAAAATGGATTACAATATTCTATTTACTAGATCACAATGATTGGTATAACACTACATAACCATGAGCTATTGTAGCATCATGCAGCTGGGGCAGTTTCTTACTTAAAATATGTTACACATAAAAAAAATCCATACCTAATTTTGAACTTTCTACTTTACACATACTTCAAACTACTCATATTCTTCTCAAAATTTAAATCAGCTGAGTTGCAGCAGAAAAGTGCACACAATTTGGGAGTGCTTTCAAAATGTATTCCTTACAACATTTCATTTTTACTGGTCTACATTTTCACCAATGAAGACACACTAATCAAGGGCATGGGTGCATTTTGCTCTTCAAAAAGCTGACCAACATTAGAGGTATTATCTTAACCTGATTCATACTGTTGTGATGATGATGATAATAACAATAACAGAGAAAAAAGACACTTTCAATAACAACTATGGATTTTTATTACATTATATATATTGTATTTTTTTCTCTATTAGTACAAGTATCATACACTATACAAGCAAAACAGATTTTTGGTGTTCTATGTGGGGGGGTAGTAAGGAATGCCTGATGCAGACTGCATCTGTCCATCCCTCTGAGACCTATCAGAGCCAAACCATTTGCCAGAGTGCTGTAGCATGTGGCATAGGGGTTATTTACAAAACGTTGTGGAGCAAAAGTGAGTTTCATCGAAATTAACTCAGCGCTTCATACTTCACACAACACTGTAAACATATTTCTACCCGCACTTTCAATGTTTGATGTCCGATCTTAATGCAATTCAGTACAAAAGATCTGCAAATAAGGCTGCTGAGCAGCTGTGAATTTTCATGGAATTGTTGCAGATTGCCGCACTTTTCTTAAGCATATTACATGTATGCATGCAGCATTAAAATATTTGGAATTCTGAACATAAAAAACACCGTGGTAAAGTCTATGTACTGCGCTCTAGAGTATGTCATTTGCAAGCTTGTTCCTTAAGGTTATTAAGTATCCGCTGACACCAAAAGAGCTGCAGTATACCACACGTAATTAAACGGTCCAATAAGAACATGAAGGTGGATGACAAGAACTAGAACAATGAAAAAAAAAAAACTTACAAGAATGGCCAGAAATGCATCCTTTCCATGGTCTAGGTCTGGCTCATCTTTGGCAGTTGACTAGGTAATTAAAATAAATGTAAATACATTCTGCAATAGAACTTTAACAATGCTAAAGTTTATGCAGCTCAATAATGAAGCTGTGACACTAACAATAAAGAAAGACTAGATATGGAAGCCACTGCACCTCTGATAAAGTTGCACTAATGTAAACAAATTTGTACTATGAAAACTCTTAAATATCAGTGCCATGATGCTATAAATTGACTGATTTTCTGATGTTTTAAGGTCAATTTATCTGCGAGATAACTAAACAATACAGTAAAATTCTAAGTGAGGAACATCCTACAAGGACTAAACTGCAAACCTCTGTATACACGTAAAACAAACCTTCATTTCTGACAAATACACAAATGACTTGAAATAAAGAACTATGATACTCCATACAACAAAGTACCATCTGATAACATAATACACAAAGACCATAAACAGGAAAATGTTTCAGTAGGCTGCATTTGCAAGATTTTGAACAAGCTAGTCAAATTCAAATATTATAATATCTTTCAAAAGCGGTATATTTATACACACTAACCTTCAATTCTGACATTCATAGCTGCATGCTATTATCAGCATACACATTTGTCAATTTCTGCATACTAAAAATGATCTTTCATAGAGTTGTATGTTATTGGCTGCATAATCCTTATGTTACCTGCAGTTACAATGAGGCCAGAGAAAGAAGCCCATGGGCTGGCCATGACCTTGACAAGATGCACACAGCCCTGGGAAATTAGCACATTGGTCAACAGACACCGAGACAACAAACGCTATGTCAGAATTTGACATTCAGAGGACCGTGCATCGTGATATATTCTTATAACAAAACCAATGAGATGCACTAATTTCTCAAATTTATTTTTGGAATGGACCTCTACACATTTTGAACAGTCTCTCTGTCCATCATCAGGAGTCCAGCACTGTACACACTGCAATACATGTATGACATACACCTATTGCTGTGTGTACAGTGCTGTATTCCTGATGATGGAAAGAGAGAGACTGTCCATTCCATTCCAAAAATAAATTTGAGAAATTAGTGCATCTCATTGGTTTTGTTATAAGAAGCTACATCAGAAGTAGTGCTAAGATCCCGGTACACTCCATATCAAGCAGATTTTCAATAAATTGTAACGCCATCTTCCCCACCATCCACTGGACTTCTTTCAGGCCTTGGTAAAGAATCAGGTATTCACCACAACACTGATATTATTTTGTAGTCAACCCTGAAACTACTGTACTGTTATTTTGTAATGCTTACATGTAGTTTTGACAGAGCAGCATTACACACAAAACTGGGTGGGGATGGGGGAGAAGGAATTAATGTAAAAAAACCTACTATCTGAAAAACTAAGTATATGTATTGCTAAAAACAAAAGGAAAAATCCAAAGCTAATGCTTTGACACTCCCCTGTATAATTATTTGATTACTTCAATGCCTTTTCTTTGATATAAGATTACACACAACAAAGAGAACACACACAGTGGCCTTCTGGGTTATGACCATGTGGGAAACTGACAGATGGCATATATTCTTCATCTGCAGAGTTCTACTCTTGAACAGAGAGGCACCAGGTTCCTTCAAAACATTGGAAATTACCTAATAAACCACATGGTGTCACATCCATAAAGAACCATGGCAGTCTCCACCTCAAAGTTTGTTTTCTTTCTCCGTACAGTAAGTGTAGGCACCGGAGTCAGGTGTCCCATCTACAGAAGTCAACAGCTCACATTAGACATATGAAGTGAGGTTAATGGCTACCTTCTGTTATCAAAATAAACTGTGATTATATAGTAATGAGATGGGGTGGTGAACAGTACAAATTTGGAGGATGAGCTGGTCAAGTGAGATAATCCATACTGCAAGAAAAAACCAAACACCTGATACAAAGCAGTCTGGAGAAGCAAGGCCAAGCAGTTCTTGCAAACTGGTACAAATATTCTGGAGGAACCCACCCCCTTCTTATTCATAGTAGTATAAAATATATTCACTTGAAGGTAAGAAAAAGGTTTTAAATATCATATGTACCTGAATATATGATGACCATCACACAGTCAGTTAGTTGTAACAAGACCTGAAAGGCCCACTTGGACCACTGTGGGATCATAAAAAAATTATGCAAGCACTAATAACCAGGTTCACATAGTTTAGACAAAGAAGAACAGACGAGATCTCCAGTATATACCATGCCTACCCTCAGTTGATAAATATTCAGTGCTTAGAAGGTAGCTTTTGTGTAAGAGGCACATATGTAGGTACAAAACACCTTACCAGTGTTCACACTAATGCCACTCAATTTGACATACCATTTAAACAAGAAACCTTTACTTCAGTGCAAATTTCACCTACCAGTCTCTCCTCATTAAAAAACAGAACAGACTTTTTACACAATGGACGAAGATCCATGACATAAGCCTTCACTTCATCATAAACATTTCAAAAGAGAAAACAGGTTTTGCCTTCCAAGACCCAACAGAAAATGCCAAGTTCAGTAACCAAAATCCAGGTTAAACTGCAAGCCTCTTGTGCAGCCCTCCCAAAGTTCAAATTTCCTGCCCATAGGCAGCCCTCCCAACATTACCAAAATGTCACTATGTCATCATAATGCTAACCTCCAAACACACAATTCTGCTCAAATACTCAACTTCATTCCTCTCTCCCCCACATCCCATTACACTAGCTTCTTCACTTCCAAAGAGTCACTTTGCCTCCAGCCTAAGTTTACTTAAGAATGAGTAGGAGCTGCCTAGGAACCTTAATAGCAGTAAACATATCTGTTTCCCTTGCAGCAATAAAAATGTACTCACTATGACCCCCCCCCCCATCTCCCCTTTCCCTTCACAACTTCAATTTTTTTTTTAAATACCTACAAACACACACATACTGGACTTAGTGTCCAATAAGGCAATGCCCCCTCCCCTCATTTTTGGATGATGAATTAGGAGAAAGAAAGTGTCATATTCTGGAAAAGACAACAAAATTTGGACTGCTTAACAGTGATGTTTAACACTGCTAGCAGCACAGTAACTTAACCAGCTACAAAAACAATACTTAAAAATCTTATATTTACCCTCTGTACCTAAAATTTTGTTCTACAACAGATGGACCAGGTTTTTAAGCAGCTGAATGGCAAAGGATGAAATTAAGAGGTTCAAATATGGAGCAGACACCTGGGCATTTGTACATCTAATGTTCATGCTCAAAAGTGGATGTAACGGAAATGTTCATCAATGGAGCATGCATAACTTGGGGCATGAAGTGTTATTTAAATGTAACAAAAAAAAATGAAAGTCAAAGCATTTGCATTGGAACAGCAACTACAAAAGGCAGTTTTTCAAATGTAAGCATAATGATCGTAGTGATGTGTAACTAGTCATCTGAAAATTGGTACAATTGGCAAAGCCTTCATAAGATCACTGTCACACATGGACAGGTTCTAATGTCACACTAAAACTTATATTACACATTACAACTTAAACCAAAATTTAATTACAATGTGCCTACACTAGCAGCTGTTATGCACGCATTATCCTGAATTGTATATTAAGTACATACCACAATCTTTGTTTCAAAACACATCACAAAAGTCATTAAAATACATTTGTGAAGTATAAATGACATACTGATACAATGCCTTAGAATAAAGTAATCTGTTCTGAGAGGATCCATCTGAAATTGTCTTGTTCTATTACAAGTTTCTTTTTAACCTACAGAATTATGTCAGTAATACGCAGCATTTCCAATACTATTTACACTTAGGAACATTATGTTCAAAGCTTGTACTTCAGTTAATACATAAATACATTTTTAAACAATACTACTTTAAGCAACCAAATCTAATGGCACCATCAAAAATACAGATTCAAAACTGTGCGCATGAACACACAATAAGACGCATGTCACAAAACATAACAACTATGTCATGATACGCCAAAAACTAAAGTGAATAAATCAAGAGTGATGTAAAAATAGAAATTACATCAGCAATAATCCTGTAAAATGTAACTTTCTAGCCCTTACTAAATTTCACAATGTTCAAATTGCATCTCATTTCCCCAACTTCACTTGTAAGGTTAAAAATATACACACTGCAGTACAACCCGAACAAAAAACAAAATAAAATGTAAAGTGATGTTTAAATAAAACACCACAAGGGAGGCCACTAGACCAAGCCCCAGCCTACAACATGATCAGGTATATGGCCTGTGCCTGAACCAGTCATGGAAATCTCTCCACTACACTCCTACAGACTGTACAAAGCCTCCTCTACAGACTTGAATACTGGGTTCTCAGCCTTATTTGCTAGGACTGGTAATACTGCCATTTTCTGGCAAAACAGTGCTGACATTACAAGGACTTCTTGTTTCTTCTTCTGACCCCTCCCCATTTTACCATACCTCTCATTTCACTTTCCCTTACTGTTCCCTTCCCTGCTCTCCTGTTCACACCACAAAGAAACTGCCCCCTTACACTTGCATTTAATCTCTCCGCAATCTCACGTCTACCTCACCTCCCACTCAGCCAGCCAGCCAGTCAGATTTATCCAGTTCTTTTATCTACCCATCTCCTCCACATATGGCTTATTAAATTTCATTGACAATGAAGGTGGAAGCATCTTATGAATCACTGGTGCACTTATTAAAGCAACAGAATTGTGAAGAACAATGCCTCAATTTCAAACATGAGCAATTTGTTATGACTGCCAGATTTTTTACTTTGAAAGATGGAACACCAAATTCTGGAGGGAGATACTAATTCTCATTATAAAACCTAAACACATAAGTTTGCCAACAATGTGAACATGTGATCCAATACAGAATGCATAACTTCCTAGAAGACAAATATCTCATTTACACTGTGGCAGAAGCCTCAAATCATGCAACTTGAACACGGATCTCAGTAACTCCACTCTCAAGTTTACAACCTCACAATATACTGTATTTCAATAAGACCTATCATCCTCCCACCTCACATGTGGACTTCTGAGTGGCTGCATTTCTAGCAGTTGCACCATAAAATTTCATATGCTTTTATTTCCCCAATCTCACGTATACATTCACTGTATCCCACCTTGTGACAGTCATGATTCCCAAAGCTGTGACTGCAGAAATTACTGTCTCCTGGGATAAGATAAATGCAATTTTGTTTCAAAATAACCTGCTGCCTGCATTTTATATGCTGAAGATGGAGGCAGCAGGTCCCTGTAGAATGTTGTTACCTATCCATCAACTGCACAGCATCAGATGTCAGAAGGCAGCACTTTTCATAATTGCTAGAACTAGAACCTCAAATCTCACTTAATGTGATCTGCACTGTGTCATGGAAATTCCAGTACATACTGGATTAATACACACCAGAATTAAAATCTGCTCAAGAATTCTCTGCACAACCACATCCACACAATCTCTGGGGCTAAAGCAACCTTCATTACAACAGGTACTACAAAGAACAGCCACACTATCTGAGCAGGGTAGATCATGAAAGGAAAATTAGGAGTAGGAGGCAGAGGACGGATATAGGGAAATATACTTTTGTAAATAGGACCATCCAACACTGGAACCAGTTACTGGCGGAAGTGTTAGGAATTCTCCCCTGCAAACCAATCACTTTTAAAAAGAGGGTAAGGAAAGTGATAATTGAGTTGAATTTAAAGAAAGTAGTGTGTGCTGGAAATCATCAAAAAGTGCAGAGAAGTGGTGTCTAGTGAAGTGAAAAGTTATCTAACATGGAGGGTAGCAAAGTGCAATAAAGTGAAGTGAAGTGAGCAGTATAGAGAGGGGGAGGGGGGACAAGTCTTTATGGAAAAGGTTTATGGGAGTAGTAAGTGATGAGAAATGAAGGACTGGGGCGAAAGCATGTGTGAATTAATGATTGTAAAAAAAAAAAAAAAGTACACAGTACTGTCTTGCTTGGGTGTTTTTACCTTTTGTACATGTTGTAAAATTCTAATTTGTCTCGTGTGTATTGTTGCTAGTTTTAAGTTGTCTTGTGTGTAATTGTTGTTGGTTGGCCATGTGTATTGTTGTAGTTGTCTTGTGTGTATTGTT
>Ga0123352_10010251_pt1 | contig 14709 bp, 2 predicted proteins | sample TergutLab28metaG_FD_89700 | JGI IMG/M metagenome (GOLD analysis project Ga0123352, IMG submission 89700) | Labiotermes labralis P1 segment gut microbial communities from Petit-Saut dam, French Guiana - Lab288 P1 | ecosystem: Host-associated > Arthropoda: Insects > Digestive system > Gut ... | reverse complement strand
TATATTATCCTTGATCCCGAATTTCGAATCCCCGGGAGTTGAGTTGAGAGTACATTGACGATACAGGTAGAAGAGATATCGTCTGGTGGCAGCGATTCGTGGCATGTAATGGGTATGGTATAAAGTGGGAAGTTTGTAGAATAATTCCGCTCTGTGCCGATCGGGTATTAGTGTGGGCGCACTATACGCGAGGGCACTACACGAGTTTGGTAAGTGGCGTAAGTCAGTGCTGTTTCCAAATCTTAAGCTTGCGTAAAGTACATGTTCGCGCTGGGTCTAGACATGTGATACAACTGACACATCACACCACATCACACCACATCACATCACATACTGCCGCTATACACAGCTTGGCGGCATCAATTCTCTCACCGTAGCACGGACACTGTCACCGCTAGCGGGAGACACTAAACAAAATGGAGGCAATGAAAAATCGACGATAAACAGTGACTGATTGAAATATATATCTGTAGTTTCTGTGGGTTTATAATATCGCATAAACACCCAACTCATTATTCCAAATTGCAGTAAACTTTACTAAACAAACAAATTTGTATTTAATGATGAAACACATGAATACATAAACAGGAAAATATTCTCATGAAGTCGACCAGCACTTCTGCAACAGACACACAGACAGACCATCAATAACAGCTGTATTTCCACACAAAAACTTCCATTGTCCAGATCGCGCTACATGTTTCAGCCGTTTTATAAAACCATCATCAGGCACAGCCATAGATACATAGCGTACCGGTAAACAAGCCATCTGCTGACAAATCAGTACAATGTAAAAAAAAATTACACAGCTGTTACGTTTATCGGTATAAAACAGGCAAATTTTGATATTGATAGCGACCATGGGTACATGTTTCGGCAAGTGTTTGCCATTCTATAGGCTATTGATAGCGACTGTGGCTACATGTTTCGGCAAGTGTTTGCCATTCTGAAGGCTAATGATAGCGACAGTGGCAACATGTTTCGGGTAGTGTTAGCCATTTTGTAGCCTATTGATGGTGACGGTCGCTACATGTTTCGGCTAGTGCTAGCCATTCTGTAGGCTATAGATAGCGACTGTGGTTACATGTTTCGGTTAGTGTTAGCCATTCTGTAGCCTATTGATGGCGACTCTGGCTATATGTTTCGGCTAGTGCTAGCCATCCTGTACGCTATTAATAGCGAGTGTGGCTACATGATTCGGCTAGTGTTAGCCATTCTGTAGCTTATTCATGGCGACTGTGGCTACATGTTTCGGCTAGTGCTAGCCATTCTGTAGGCTATTGATAGTGAAAGTGGCAACATGTTTCGGTTAGTGTTAGCCATTCTCTAGCCTATTGATGGCGACTGTGGCTACATGTTTCGGCTAGTGCTAACCATTCTGTAGGCTATTGATGGCGACTGTAGCTACATGTTTCGGCTAGTGCTAGCCATTCTGTAGGCTATTGATAGCGACAGTGGCAACATGTTTCGGGTAGTGTTAGCCATTCCGTAGCTTATTAATGGCGACTGTGGCTACATGTTTCGGCTAGTGCTAGCCATTTTGTAGGCTATTGATAGCGACTGTGGTTACATATTACGGATAGTGTTAGGCATTCTATAGCCTATTGATAACGGCTGAGCTTACATGTTTCGGCTAGTATTAGCCATTCGGTAGTCTATTGATATTCACTGCGGCTACATGTTTCGCCTAGTGTTAGCCATTCTGTAGCCTATTGAAAACAACTGTGTCTACATGTTTCGGCTAGTGTTAGCCATTCTGTAGGCTATTGATAGCGACTATGGCTACATGTTTCGGCTAGTGTTAGCCATTCTGTAGGCTATTGATAGCGCCTGTGGTTACATGTTTCGCCTACTGTTAGCCATTATGTAGCCTATTAATAGAGACTGTGGGTTCATGTTTCGAGTAGTGTTAGAAACTCTTTAGCCTATTGATAGCGAATGTGGCTACATGTTTCGGCTAGTGTTAGCCATTCCGTAGAGGATTGATATCGACTATTACTACATGTATCGGCTAGTGTTATCTATTCGGTAGCTTATTGATAACGACTATGTCTACATATCTCGCTAGTGTTAGCCGTTCTCTGGCCTGTCGATGGCGTCTGTGGCTAGATTTTTCAGTTAGTTTTAGCCATTATCTAGCCTATTGATAAAGATTTAGACTACATGTTTCGGCTTGTGTTAGTGTTAGTTTTATCCATTTTGAGCCAACTGATGACAAATGTGGCTACATGATTCTGCTCGTGTCGGCCATACTGTAGCATATTGATAAAGACTGTGGCTTCATATTTCGGTTAGTTTTACCATTCTGTTGCATATTGATAGCGACTGTGGCTACATGTTTCGCCTACTGTTAGCCATTATGTAGCCTATTGATAAAGACTGTGGCTAAATATTTCGACTAGTGTTAGAAATTCTTTACCGTATTGATAGCGAATATGGCTACATGTTTCGGCTAGTGTTAGCTATTGTGTAAAATATTGATAAGGACTGTTGCTACGTGTTTCGGCCGGTGTTAGCCACCCTGTAGCATATTGATTAAGACTTTGGTTACATGTTTCGTCTAGTGTTATCCATTCTGTAGCATATAGATGAAGACTGTGGCTGTATCTTTCGGCTAAATTTAATCATTTTGTATCATATTGATCGCGCCAGTGGTTATATGTTTCGGCTAGATTTAGCCAACCTGTTGGCTATATATTGCGACTGTGGCTACATGTTATGGATTGTGTCTACCATTCGGTAGCATATTCATAAAGATTATTGCTACATATTTGAGGTATTTAAAGCCATTCTGTTGCAAATTGATGGCGACATTGTTTACATGTTTCGGCCAGTGTTATCCATTCTGTAGACCTTTGATAGCGACTGTGGCAACATGTTTCGGGTAGTGTTAGCCATTCTGTAGCTTATTTATAGCGACATTGGCTACTAGTTTCGTCTAGTGTTAGCCATTCTATAGCCTATTTATAGCGACTGTGACTACATGTTTTGGCTAGGTTTAGTCATTCCTTAGCGTATTGATAGCGACTGTGGCTACATGCTTCGTCTTTTACCAGCCATTTTGTAGCCTATTGATATCGACTGTAGCTACAAGTTTCGACTAATGTTGGCCATTTTGTAGCTTAATCATATCGACTATTGCTACATGTTTAGGCTAGGGTTAGCCCTCCTGTAGCCTATTGATAGAGACTCAGTTTACATGTTTCGGCTAATGTTAGCCATTTAGTGACCTATTGATAGCGACTGTGATTACATATTTCGGCCAGTGTTATGAATTCTTTAGCCTATTGATAACGAATGTCGCTACATGTTTCAGCTAGTGTTATCCATCTGTAGCACATTGATAAAGACTATGGCTACATGTTTCGGATAGTTTTAGCCTTTCTGTATCATATTGATAGCTACTGTGGTAGCATGTTTCGGCTAGTGTTAACCAATCTGTAACCTATAAGATACGAGTGTGGCTACATGTTTCAGCTAGTGTTAGTCATTCTGTAGCTTATTGATAACAACTGTGGCTACATGTTTCGGCTAGTTTAGCCTTTCTAGAGCCTATTGATATCGTCTGTGGTTACATATTTCGGCTAGTTTTAACCATTCTGTAGTCTATTGATAGCAACTGTGACTACATGTATCGGCTAGTTTCAGCCATTCTGTACCTTATTAATAGCGAACGTAGCTACATGTTTCGGCTAGTGTCAGCCATTCTGCAACCTAATGATAACGACTACGGCTACTTTTTCGGCTAGTATTAGCTATTCTGTAACGTATAGATTGCGACTGTGGCTACATGTTTCGGCTAATATCAGCCATTCTGTAGCATATCGATAACGATTGTAGCTACATATTTCGGCTAGGTAAATTCATTCTGTTGCAATTTGTTTGCGACAGCGGCTACATGTTTCGGCCAGTTTTAGTCTTTCTGTAACCTATTGATACCGACTGTGGCTACACGTTTCGGCTATTGGTAGCCATTCTGTATTCTCTTGAGAGCGATTCTCGCTAAAGGTTTCGTCTAGTTTTAGCATTTTGTAGCATATCGATAACAACTGTTGCTACATGTTTCGGCTAGTGTCAGCCATTTTGTAGCATATTAATAGCGACTGATGCTGCATGTTTCGACTAGTTTTGGCTATTCTCTAACCTATTGATAGCGACTGTGGCTACATTTTTCGGCTAGTGCTAGCCATTTTGTAGGCTATTGATATCGACTGTGGTTTTATATTTCGGATAGTATTAGCCATTCTGTAGCCTATTGATAACGGCTGTGGCTACATGTTTCGGATAGTGTTAGCCATTCTGTAGGATATTGATAGCGCCTGTGGCTACATGTTTCGGCCAGTGTTAGCCATTTTTTAGGCTATTGAAAGCGACTGTGGCCACATGATTCGGCTAGTGTTAGCCATTCTGTAGGCTACTGAAACCGACTGTGGCTACATGTTTCGGCTAGTGTTAGCCATTCTGTAGGCTTTCGATAACGCCTGTGGCTATATGTTTCGGCAAGAGTTACCCATTCTGTAGGCTACTGATAGTGACAGTGGCAACATGTTTCGACTAGTGTTAGCCATTCCGTGGCCTATTGATGGCGACTGTGGCTAAATTTTTCGGCAAGTGTTAGCCATTCTGTAGCTTATTAATGTCGAATGTGCTATATGTTTTGGCTTATGCTAGCCATTCTGTAGGCTATTGATAGCGACAGTGTCAACATGTTTCGTCTAATGTTACCCATTCTGTAGCCTATTGATAGCGACTGTGGCTACATGTTTCGGCTAGTGTTAACCATTCGGTAGGTTATTGATTGCGCCTGTGGCTACATGTTTCGAGAAGTGCTAGCCATTCTGTAGGCTATATGTAGCGCCTGTGGCTACATGTTTCGGCTAGTTTTACCCATTCCGTAGTCTACTGTTAGGGACATTGGCAACATGTTTCGGTTAGTGTTAGCCATTCTGTAGCCTATTGATGGCGACTGTGGCTACATGTTTCGGCTAGTGCTAGCCATTCCGTAGGCTATTGATAGCAAATGTGGCTAAATGTTTCGGCTAGTGTTAGCCGTTCTGTAGGCTATAGATAGCGACTATGGTTAAATGTTTCGGCTAGTGTTAGGCATTCTGTAGGCTATTGATAGCGACTGTGGCTACATGTTGCGGCAAGTGTCAGCCATACTGTAGGTTATAGATAGCGACGGTGGCTACATGTTTCGTCTAGTGTTAGCCATCCTGTAGGCTATTGACACAGACTGTGGCTACATGTTTCGGCTAGTGTGAGCCATTTTGTAGGATATTGATAGCGCCTGTTACTACATGTTTCGGCATGTGTTAGCCATTCTGTATGCCTCTGATAGCGACAGTGGCAACATGTTTCGGCTATTTTTAGCCATTCTGTAGCCTAATGATGGCGACAGTAGCTATATATTTTGGCTAGTGCTAGCCATTCTGTAGGCTATTGATAGCAACAGTGGTAACATGTTTCGGCTATTGTTAGCCAATCTGTAGCCTATTAATGGCGACTGAGGCTACATATTACGGCTAGTTTTAAGCATTGTGTAGCCCATTAATAGCGACTTTGGCTACATGTTTCGGCTAGGTTTAGCCCTTCTGTATCTTATTGATAGCGCCTGTGGTTACATGTTTCGCCTTCTGTTAGCCAGTATGTAGCCTATTAATAGAGACTGTGGCTTCATATTTCGAGTAGTGTTAGAAACTCTTTAGCTTATTGATAGCGAATGTGGCTATATGTTTCGGCTGGTGTTAGCCATTCCGTAGAGGATTGATATCGACTGTTGCTTCATGTATCGGCTAGTGTTAGCTATTCTGTAGCTTACTGATAACGACTAAGGCTACATATTTCGCTAGTGTTAGCCGTTCTCTGGCCTGTCGATGGCGTCTGTTGCTGGATGTTTCGGTTAGTTTTAGCCATTATCTAGCCTATTGATAAAGACTGAGACTACATGTTTCGGCTTGTGTTAGTGTTAGTTTTAGCCATTTTGTAGCCTATTGATGACGACTGTGGCTACATGATTATGCTCGTGTAAGCCATTCTGTAGCATTTTGATAAAGACTGTGGCTTCATATTTCGGTTAGTTTTACACATTCTGTTGCATATTGATAGCGACTGTGGCTACATGTTTCGCCTACCGGTAGCAATTATGTAGACTATTGATAAAGACTGTGGCTACATATTTCGACTAGTGTTGAAAATTCTTTACCGTATTGATAGCGAATGTAGCTACATGTTTCGGCTAGTGTTAGCCATTGTGTAAAATATTGATAAGGACTGTTGCTACGTGTTTCGGCCAATGTTAGCCACTCTGTAGCATATTGATTAAGGCTTTGGCTACATGTTTCGGCTAGTGTTAGCCATTCTGTAGCTTACTGATAGTGACTGTGGATACAAGTTTCGGGTAGTGTAAGCGATTCTGTTGTCTACTGATAAAAAATTTGATTACATGTTTCGGCTAGTGTTATCCATTCCGTAGCATATTGATGAAGACTGTGGCTACATGTTGCGGGTAGTTTTAGCTATTCTGTAGCATACTGATCGCGGCTGTAGCTACATGTTTCGGCTAGAATTAGCCAACCTGTAGCCTATAAATTGCGACTGTGGCTACATATTTCGGATAGTTTTAGGCTTTCTGTAGACTATTGACAGCGACTGTGAGGTACAAGTATCGGCTATTTTTAGCCAAAATCTATCTTCTTCATAGAGACTGTGGTTCCATATTCGTCTAGTTTTTGCCAATCTGTAGCATTTTGATAATGACTGTTGCTACATGTTTCTGTTAGTTCCAGCCATTCTGTAGCCCATATGTAGCGACTTAGGCTAAATGTTTCGACTAGTTTTAGCCAATCTGTAGCATTTTGATACGGACTGTTGCTACATATTTCGGCTAGTTTCAGCCATTCTGTAGGCAATTTATAGCGACTGTGGCTCCATGTTTCGCCTAGTTTTAGCCAATGTGTAGCATTTGATAACGACTGATACTACATGTTTCGGCTAGTTTCAGTCATTCTGTAGCCTATTGATAGCGACTGGGGCTACATGTATCGACGAGTGTTAGCAATTTTGTTGCCTATTGATACCGACTGTTGCTACATGTTTCGGAATTTTTTAGCAATTCTGTAGCCCATTGATATCGACGATGGTTGCATGGTTCGGTTATTATTGCCCATTCTGTAGTCTAACAAAGGCATCAATAGTTTCTTGTTGCGGTTAGTGTTAGCCATTCAGTAGACTTTTGATAACGACTATGGCTACATGTTTCGTCTATTGTAAGGCATTCTTTAGCCTATTGACAGCGACTGTGGCTACATGTTTATGCTATTGTTAGCCATTCTGTAGCCTATTGATAACAAATGTGGCCACAATTTTCAGCTAGTGTTAACCACTCTGTAGCATATTAATAGCGATTACGGCCACATGTTTCGGCTATTATTAGTGTTAGGGTTAGCCAGTCTGTAGCCTATTGATAACGAATGTGGACACATGTTTCTGCTAGTATTAACCAATCTGTAGTATATTGATAGCGACTGTGGCTACAAGTTTCGAATAATGCCAGCCATTTTGAAGCCTATTGATAGTGACTTTATCTACATGTTTCGGGTAGTGTCAGCCGTTCTGTAGCCTATTGACAGCGACTGTGTTCATATGTTTCGTTTAGTGTTGGAAATTCATTAGCTTATTCATAGCGAATGGGGCTACATGTTTGTGTTAGTGTCAGCTATTCTGTAGCCTATTTATAAAGAATGTGACTACATGTTTCGGCTTGTGTTATCCATTCTGTAGCATATAGATGAAGACTGTGGCTGTATCTTTCGGCTAATTTTAATCATTTTGTAGCATATTGATCGCGACAGTGGTTGCATGTTTCGGCTAGATTTAGCCAACCTGTTGCCTATAAATTGCGACTGTGGCTACATGTTTCGTGTTGTGTCTACCATTCGGTAGCATATTCATAACGACTATTGCTACATATTTCAGCTATTTAAAGCCATTCTGTAGCAAATTGATGGCGACATGTGTTACATGATTCGGCCAGTGTTATCCATTCTGTAGCCCATTGATAGCGACTGTGGCAACATGTTTCGTGTAGTGTTAGCCATTCTGTAGCTTATTTATAGCGACATTGTCTACTAGTTTCGTCTAGTGTTAGCCATTCTATAGCCTATTTATAGAGACTGTGACTACATGTTTGGCTAGGTTTAGTCATTCCTTAGCGTATTGATAGCGACTGTGGCTACATGCTTCGTCTTTTACCAGCCATTTTGTAGCCTATTGATTTCGACTGTAGTTACAAGTTTCGACTAGTGTTGGCCATTTTGTAGCTTATTCATATCGACTATTGCTACATGTTTAGGCTAGGGTTAGCCCTCCTCTAGGCTATTGATAGAGACTGAGTTTACATGTTTCGGCTAGTGTTAGACATTTTGTGTCCTATTGATAGCGACTGTAATTACATATTTCGGTTAGTGTTATGAATTCTTTAGCCTATTGATAACGAATGTGGCTACATGTTTCAGCTAGTGTTATCCATCTGTAGCACATTGATAAAGACTATGGCTACATGTTTCGGATAGTTTTAGCCTTTCTGTACCATATTATTAGCTACTGTGGTAGTATATTTCGGCTAGTGTTAACCAATCTCTAACCTATAAGTTACGAGTGTAGCTACATGTTTCGGATAGTGTTAGTCATTCTGTAGCTTATTGAGAACGACTGTGGCTACAGGTTTCGGCTTCTTTAGCCTTTCTAGAGCATATTGATAGCGTCTGTGGTTATATTTTTCGGCTAGTTTTAACCATTCTGTAGTCTATTGATAGCGACTGTGACTACATGTTTCGGCTAGTTTCAGCCATTCTGTACCTTATTAACAGCGACCGTAGCTACATGTTTCGGCTATTGTCAGCCATTCTGTAACCTATTGATAACGAATACGGCTACGTTTTCGGTTAGTATTAGCTATTCTGTAACTTATTGATTGCGACTGTGGCTACATGTTTCGCCTAATATCAGCCATTCTGTAGCATATTGATAACGATTGTTGCTACATATTTCGGCTAAATAAATTCATTCCGTTGCAATTTGTTAGCGACAGTGGCTACATGTTTCGGCCAGTTTTAGCCTTTCTGTAGCCTATTGACACCGACTGTGGTTACACGTTTCGACTATTGGTATCCATTCTGTATCCTCTTGAGAGCGATTCTCGCTACAGGTTTCGTGTAGTTTTAGCATTTTGTAGCATATCGATAACAACTTTCGCTACATGTTTCCGCTAGTTTCAGGCATTTTGTAGCATATTAATAGCGACTGATGCTACATGTTTCGACAAGTGTTGGCTATTCTCTAGCCTATTTATACCTACTGTGGCTACACGTTTCGGCTATTGGTACCCATTCTGTATCCTCTTGAAAGCGATTCTTGCTACAGGTTTCGTCTAGTTTAAGCATTTTGTAGCATATCGATAACAACTGTTGCTACATGTTTCGGCTAGTGTCAGTCATTCTGTAGCATATTAATAGCGACTGATGCTTCATGATTTGACTAGAGTTGGCTATTGTCTATCCTATTGATAGCGACTGGGCTACAAGTTTCGGCTAGTGCTAGCCATTTTGTAGGCTATTGATAGTAACTGTCGTTATATATTTCGGCTAGTATTAGCCTTTCTGTAGCCTAATGATAAGAGCTGTGGCTACCTGTTTCGTCTAGTGTAGCTATTCTGTATTCTATATATATTCACTGTGGCTACATGTTTCGCTTAGTGTTAGCTATTCTGTAGCCTATTGAAAGCGACTGTGTCTACATGTTTCGGCTAGTGTTAGCCATTCTGTAGGTTATTGATAGCGACTATGGCTACATGTTTCGGTTGGTGTTAGCCATTCTGTAGGCTATTGAGAGCGCCTGTGGATACATGTTTCGGCCAGTTTTAGCCATTTTTTAGGCTTTTGAAAGCGACTGTGGCTACATGTTTCGGCTAGTGTTATCCATTCTGTAGGTTATTGATAACGACTGTGGCTACATGCTTCGGCTAGTGTTAGCCATTCTGTAGGCTTTAGATAGCGCCTGTGGCTACATGTTTCGGCAAGTGTTACCCATTCTGTAGGATACTGATGGCGACAGCGTCAACATTTTTCGGCTAGGGTTAGCCAATCCGTAACATATTGATGGGACTGTGGCTACATCTTTCGGCTAGTGTTAGCCATTCTCTAGCTTATTAATGGCGACTGTGGCTACATGTTTTTGGCTTGTGCTAGCCATTCTGTAGGCTATTGATAGCGACAGTGTTAACATGTTTCGTCTATTGTTACCCATTCTGTAGCTTATTGATAGCGACTGTGGTTACATGTTTCGGTTAGTGTTAGCCATTCTGTAGGTTATTGATAGCGCCTGTGGCTACATGTTTCGGGAAGTGCTAGCCATTCTGTAGGCTATAGATAGCGCCTGTGGCTACATGTTTCGTCAAGAGTTAGCCATTCCTTCGGTTAATGATAGGGACTGTGGCAACATGTTTCGGGTAGTGTTAGCCACTCTGTAGCCTATTGATGGCGACTGTGGCTACATGTTTCGGCTAGTGCTAGCCATTTTGTAGGCTATTGATAGCGAATGTGGATTATGTTTCTTATATTGTTAGCTGTTCTGTAGGCTATAGATAGCGACTATGGTTACATGTTTCAGCTAGTGTTAGCCATTCTGTAGGCTATTGAAAGTGAATGTGACTACATGTTTCGGCAAGTGTTAGCCATTCTGTACGGTATAGATAGCGACGGTGGCGGCATGTTCCGGCTAGTGTTAGCCATCCTGTAGGCTATTGATTGCGCCTGTTTCTACTTGTTTCGGCTTGAGTTAGCCATTCTGTAGGCTACTGATAGCGACAGTGGCAACATGTTTCGGTTAGTGTTAGCCATTCTGTAGCCTAATGATATCGATAGTGGCTCTATATTTTGGCTAGTTCTAGACATTCTGTAGGCTATTGATAGCGACAGTGGCAACATCTTTCGTTTATTGTTAGCCATTCTGTAGCCTATTGAAGACGACTGTGGCTACATATTACGGCTAGTTTTAGGCATTGTGTAGCCTATTAATAGCGACTGCGACTAAATGTTTCGGCTAGGGTTAGCGCTTCGGTAGCTTATTGATAGCGCCTGTGGTTACATGTTTCACCTACTGTTAACCAGTATGTAGCCTTTTAATAGAGACTGTGGCTTCATGTTTCGAGTAGTGTTAGAAACTCTTTAGCCTATTGATGGCGAATGTGGCTACATGTTTCGGCTAGTGTTAGCCATTCCTTAGAGGATTAATATCGACTGTTGCTACATGTATTGGCTAGTGTTATCTATTCGGTAGCTTATTGATAACAACTATGGCTACATATTTCGCTAGTTTTAGACGTTCTCTGGCCTGTCGATGGCGTCTGTGGCTGGATATTTCGGTTAGTTTTAGCAATTATCTAGCCTATTGATAAAGACTGAGACTACATGTTTCGGCTTGTGTTAGTGTTAGTTTTAGCCATTTTGTAGCCTATTGATGACGACTGTGGCTACAAGATTATGCTAGTGTAAGCCATTCTGTAGCATTTTGATAAAGACCGTGGCTTCATATTTCCGTTAGTTTTACCCATTCTGTTGCATATTGATAGCGACTGTTGCTACATGTTTCGCCTACTGGTAGCAAATATTTAGACTATTGATAAAGACTGTGGCTACATATTTTGACTAGTTTTAAAAATTCTTTACCGTATTGATAGCGAATGTAGCTACATGTTTCGGCTAGGGTTAGCCATTATGCAAATATTGATAAGGACTGTTGCTACGTGTTTCGGCCAATGTTAGCCACTATGTAGCATATTGATTAAGACTTTGAATACATGTTTCGGCTTGTGTTAGCCATTCTGTAGCTTACTGATAGTGATAGTGGCTACAAGGTTCGGGTAGTGTAAGCCATTCTGTAGTCAACTGATAACAAATGTGATTACATGTTTCGGCTAGTGTTATCCATTCAGTAGCATATTGCTGAAGACTGTGGCTACATGTTGCGGGTAGTTTTAGCTATTCTGTAGCATACTGATCGCGGCTGTGGCTACATGTTTCGGCTAGATTTAGCCAACCTGTAGCCTATAAATTGCGACTGTGGCTACATATTTCGTCTAGTTTTAGGCATTCTGTAGACTACTGACAGCGACTGTGAGGTACAAGTATCGGCTATTTTTAGCCAAACACTGTCTTCTTCATAGCGACTGTGGCTCCATGTTTCGCATAGTTTTAGCCAATCTGCAGCGTTTTGATAACGACTGTTGCTACATGTTTCGGCCAGTTTAAGTCATTCTGTACCCTATTTATAGCGTCTGTGGCTAAGTGTTTCGACAAGTTTTAGCCAACCTGTAGCATTTGATAACGACTGATGCTGCATGTTTCGGCTAGTTTCACCCATTCTGTAGCCAATTGATAGCGACTGGGGCTACATGTATCGGCTAGTGTTAGCCAATTTTTTGCCTCTTGATAGCTACTGTTGCTACATGTTTCGGAATTTGTTAGCCATTCTGTAGTCCATTGATTTCGACGATGGCTGCATGGTTCGTTTATTATTACCCGTTCTGTAGTCTATCAAAGGCATCAATAGCTTTATGTTGCGGCTAGTGTTAGCCATTCAGTAGCCTTTTGATAACGACTATGGCTACATGTTTCGGCTAGTGTTATCCAATCTGTAGCCTACTGATACGGACAGTGGCTACATGTTTAGTCTATTGAAAGGCATTTTTTAGCCTATTGACAGCGACTGTGACTACATGTTTATGCTATTGTTAGCCATTCTGTAGCCTATTCATTACGAATGTGGTCACATGTTTCGGCTAGTGTTAGCCAATCTGTAGTATATTGATAGCGACTTTGGCTACATGTTTCGCCTAGCTTTAGCCATTCCGTAGCATATTCTTAACGACTGTGGCTACAAGTTTCGAATATTGCAAGCCATTTTGTAGCCTATTTATAGTGATTTTCGCTACATGTTTCAGGTAGTGTCAGCCTTTCTGTAGTCTATTAATAGCGACTGTGTTCAAGTGCTTCGGGTAGTGTTGGAAATTCTTTAGCTTATTCATAGCGAATGTGGCTACATGTTTGTGTTATTGTAGGCCGTTCTGTAGCCTATTTATAAAGAATGTGACTACATGTTTCGGCTTGTGTTATCCATTCTGTAGCCTACTGATAGGGACAGTGGCTACAAATATCGTCTATTGTAAGGCATTCTTTACCCTATTGACAGTGACTGTGACTACATGTTTATGCTATTGTTAGCCATTCTGTAGCCTATTGATAACGAATGTGGTCACATGTTTCTGCTAGTGTTAGCCAATCTGTAGTGTATTGATAGCGACTTTGGCTACATGTTTCGCCTAGCTTAAGCCATTCCATAGCATATTGATAACGACTGTGGCTACAAGTTTCGAATATTGCCATCCAATTTGTAGCCTATTTATAGTGATTTTCGCTACATGTTTCGGGTAGTATCAGCCGTTCTGTAGCCTATTAATAGCGACTGTGTTCAAGTGCTTCGGGTAGTGTTGGATATTATTTAGCTTATTCATAGCGAATGTGGCTACATGTTTGTGTTATTGTAAGCCTTTCTGTAGCTTATTTATAAAGAATGTGACTACATGTTTCGGCTAGTGTTATCCATTCTGTAGCATATAGATGAAGACTGTGGCTGTATATTTCGGTTAATTTTAATCATTTTGTAGCATATTGATCGCGACAGTGGAATACATGTTTCGGCTAGATTTAGCCAACCTGATGCCTATAAATTGCGACTGTGGCTACATGTTTCGGTTTGTGTCTAACATTCGGTAGCATATTCATAACGACTATTGCTACATATTTCAGCTGTTTAACGGCATTCTGTAGCAAATTGATGGCGACATTGGTTACATGTTTCGGCAAGTTTTATCCATTCTGTAGCCTATTGATAGCGACTGTGGCAACATGTTTCGGTTATTGTTAACCATTTTGTAGCTTACTCATATCGACTATTGCTACATGTTTAGGTTAGTGTTAGCCCTCCTGTAGCCTATTGATAGACAGTGTTTACATGTTTCGGCTAGTGTTAGCCATTTCGTGTCCTATTGATAGCGACTGTAAATACATATTTCGGTTAGTGTTATGAATTCTTTAGCCTATTGATAACGAATGTGGCTACATGTTTCAGCTAGTGTTATCCATCTGTAGCACATTGATAAAGACTACGGCTACCTATTTCGGCTAGTTTCAGACATTCTCTACCTTATTAATAGCGACCGTAGCTACATATTTCGGTTGTGTCAGCCATTCTGTAACCAATCGATAACGAATACGGCTAGTTTTTCAGCTAGTATTAGCTATTCTGTAACGTATTGATTGCGACTGTGGCTACATGTTTCGGCTAATATCAGCCATTCTGTAGCATATTGATAACGATTGTTGCTACATATTTCGGCTAGGTAAATTCATTCTTTGCAATTTGTTTGCGACAGTGGCTACATGTTTCGGCCAGTTTTAGCCTTTCGGTAGCCTATTGATACCAAGTGTGGCTACACGTTTCAACTATTGGTACCCATTCTGTATCCTCTTGAGAGCGTTTCTAGCTACAGGTTTCGTCTATTTTTAGCATTTTGTAGCATATCGATAACAACTTTTGCTACATGTTTCGGCTAGTGTCAGCCATTCTGTAGCATATTAATAGCGACTGATG
>Ga0123352_10010250_pt1 | contig 14709 bp, 5 predicted proteins | sample TergutLab28metaG_FD_89700 | JGI IMG/M metagenome (GOLD analysis project Ga0123352, IMG submission 89700) | Labiotermes labralis P1 segment gut microbial communities from Petit-Saut dam, French Guiana - Lab288 P1 | ecosystem: Host-associated > Arthropoda: Insects > Digestive system > Gut ... | reverse complement strand
GTGAGTGTATATGTGTGTGTGTGTGAGTGTGAGTGTGATTGTGTGTGTGTGAGTGTGAGTGAGTGTGTGAGTGTGAGTGTATATGTGTGTGTGTGAGTGAGTGTGAGTGTGAGTGTGTGTGTGTGTGGTGTTTGTGTGTGAGCGTGAGTGAGTGTGTGTGTGAGTGTGAGTGTGTGGTGTGTGTGTGTGTGTGTGTGTCTATGTACGCCTCCAACGCTCCCAACCCCCTTAGAAATTCGCACCAACTGATGAGTTTTTATAAAAACTGGTCCAAAGTTCATACCACTGCAGGCCAAGGTAATATTCTACGATTAGTAGTAAGCACATACCCAACATGAAACATTATGCCGTATATTTTAGGATGTAAAATGATTTGTCGTAATAGCTCTAGGGAACAAAACAAAATACATTAAAATAAAAATAGCTTTAGTATCGTGTAGTTCTGTATAATGCGAAATAACAAAATTGCAGCCTCGATAAAATTGTCGTCAGCTTTCAATTTTGTCAAATTCAGAGCCAGACGTATGAAATTTTGCATAGACGGTAACGACGTGCACATAATAGGATCTTTGAAAGCCAAAAACTTCAAATACGTCGACGACGCAAACTTTGAAGTAATTCGCGACGAATTTAATGTGCACATATTGAACACACAGGCTACTTAGTTAATATGTTCTTTCTGTGAAAGCCATAAAATTGTGAATGGAGCGGATGTACATTTGTAATCTTTCTGCATCTCGACATTGGATGAATATGACTGGGTCAGATTAGGGCGCTCGTCATTTTACCTATTGGAAAGTAACCACCGCTACCGACTGCACACGAGGCCGGTTGGCCAGAATCTGGTCTAGAAGGCCTGAAGAACAGAAAGATCTTTCGTACAATAAAATTCTGCATGTTTCGGACAGTTCCTCTGTCCATCATCAGGAGTTTTTCACTGTACACTCAGCAATGGTATGGGTCATACGAGTTTGCTGACAGCTTGTGAGCAGGATCAGGACTGAACGTCCGGATCCTGCTCGCAAGCAGTCAGCAAACCTGTATGACATATACCATTGCCGTGTGTACATTGGAAAACTCTTGATGGTGGGCAGAGGAACTGTCCGAAGCATGTAGGTTTTTATTCCAAAAATAAAATAGAGAAATTAGTGCATCTAGTTGGTTTTATTATAAGATTTTATCACGATGCACAGTCACCTGAAAGTCAAAAAAGAGAAAGATCTCTTATCTCTGCCAGGAATCCAACCGCGATTCAACGGTCGTAAAGCGCTTAACCTACGCACAATACCGACGGCAGAATCGAGGCTAATACAGCAAAATAGAACAACTAAACAAGTAATGTTCCGGTGAGGCACCAAGGACACGCTGCTCAGAACCAAACTGCCATTTGGTAGAACAAGTTATGTAGAGTAAAACAATTGCCCATAAGCATGTTCACACGCACATCAAAGATTACAATCCCAGAAAGACAGCTACAAAAAAAGCTGCTGTTTGATATAGAATTAGTCTGAAGCGATGTGCATTTTGCTGTGAGTGCATAACAAGACACACAGTTCAAACAGCGGTGTGTTAGCTTACAAGGTGAATTCCCTGATGATGGTGGTGGTGACCACCATCGAAATATGTCGGAATATTGGTTGATTGTGTGAGAAGTTCAGTACTCGTAAGTATATGGTGCATACCACTTGAATTCTTTAGCCGAGTAACTCAGTGGAGTAGAGTCCCTTTTGAGAAGCGAAGAGTTTCTTAGCTGGTAAAGAATTACCCCGCACTTTTTTCTGTTGCAAACCCGTAGTTTATTATCGACTTCAGAAGATTCGCAAATAATAATAATAATAATAATAACTACAAATAAGACCACCGGGCCTAATCTTGTTGATTACTACATCCCAGGGTAGGTGAACATTTCCCAGCCAAAGCTGAGAAGTGAAAAATTTGATAATAATAAATAATAATATTTACTTAATAATAGTAGCAGTAATAGTAACAGACATAGATTATAAATCTTTGCAATAACAACGTGGGCTTTGTGTTTTTTCAATAACCTTCCTTCCTTCCTTCCTTTTCATTACTAACTCTTACCCCCCCCCTTTTTTTTTTTACAAAAATGTTTTATAGTGACGACTATGAAGAGTAAACTGAAAGTTACAAAAGTTGCGTGTCTGAACGCGAACTGCCACCTAATGCTGCTGATTTGTAGACTTTGGATAGGTTTCATTCTCTTTATTCCTCTTTCTTTCCTTTTTAGGGCCAGGCTAATTGCTGGACAACAGAGGAATCCTGTTTGGATTCCCAGAAAGGAACAGACGTTTTCCTCTCTTACTTCCAAGCTCCTAGAGCAGTCCCAGGCCCCACTCAACCCCCGACAGGTGCGTGTAGATGACCATTTCCCTTCATTTGTATCAACTTCAGAATGAATGGTGCTGCAGTTCTTCTCCTCTCTGTGTCTTCATGGTGGGCACAAGCTAAACTTTAGTTCAAATGTTACCTTTATCTTCATTTTAAGACGCTTTATAAACCCTATTCACTACACAGTGTCACGATGAATTGCAAAGCTGTCCCATTACAGGCCCGAGGTGCCCAGAGGGTTCCCAGATTACGTGACAATGGCCCAGGATGGTGGTAGGTTTTCAGCCTTACGCACCGGCCGCTTTTATCCCCAGAAAATACTCCTGGTACTGAGTCGACCCCAGGGTCATAGTGCGATCGGTGGGAATATGTCAATGAAAAATTCCAATGACACCATCTGGAATCGAACCTGCAACCTTCCGATTTGTAACACAGCACCTTAACCACTGTGCCACCGCGGTCCCCGATGGATTGCAATTGGTGAACAAAAAATTAAGTAGAGGAAAAAGTGATCTGCCATATTTAAAGTTCTGCATCATTATTTTCGTGAAGCAAAGCCACAACAAACTCATTGACAAAGGCAGACTTTGGACCAGAAATCAGACCGCTGTTCTACAGAATAAGAATGCAAGTGCTAACCACTGAATCTCATAATTAGCATTATTGAACCTTCGGCTTCTATTACCACTTCATTAGTTATACAGTTTAAATTTCTGTACTTTGAATGTTAGCTACGATACAGGGCGCACATTTCGTGTGAATATATTGTCTAGGTCACTAACAAATAGTACCGGCCGGCCTGTGATTATATAGGTCCATTACAATGGCCCTTAACATGGTAGACTTGGATTGCGCTAAGATTACTCGGTTCCTAGACTTCATTTATTATCCAGGTTCTCAGAACAGAGGTTTTCAGGAAATGACTTTTTTCCGTCCTCTTTCATCTCTCTTAATTTCCTTTACGGTTTCCAGTGTTCTCCCACGAAGGGTGTTAGCAGTAGAGGACTAATAACTTACGTTGGTATGGATTTCTGACAAATCAAATGTTAATTATTTAGGTTATGTATTTGGTTTGGTGTTACTCAGTTTTACTTCCATTTCTATGTCAGTTCTCTCTCACATTTCTTATAATAAAACCAACTAGAAGCGCTAATTTCTCAAATTCACTTTTGGAATAAAACTCTACATGTTTCGGATAGTTCCTCTGTCCATCATCAGGAGTTTTTCACTATGCACACAGCAATGGTATATGTCGTACAGGTTTGCTTGCGAGCAAGCTGTCAGCAAACCAGTATGACATATACCATTTCTGTGTGTACAGTGAAAAACTCCTGATGGACTGAGGAACTGTCCGAAACATGTAGAGTTTTATTCCAAAAATAAATTAGAGAAATGAATATATCTAGTTTGTTTTATTATAAGAATTTATCACGATGTACGGTCACCCGACCGTAAAATTCTCTCTCACAACTGTTGTTACGTGTATAAAGAAGCAGTTAAAGGACGTAAATCGTCCAGTGGCTGAGTACGGCCACTTCTGTCCATTCCATCTTTCTTGTGCCTCCCCACCATTTCACTTCAGGATGGACACAATTCCATTACCCTTATCGTCTAGGTATGGATAGCCTAAGCCTGACACACAATGAAAGACTTCTTTTAGGAACATGCTTCTACCATCTCCAGAATAGAATTTTGTACCAAACTACACTATATAACGTTCCAGAAGACGTCAGCTTTTTTCAATGTAAATTCTTCTTGAGAAAAATAATTAAATTTCGAACTGAGTGATAATTTCTGAATGGCGATTGACAAATTCTAGGAAACGTAAGCCTCGATTTGCTATAACGACGCTTCGTCCGCATCTGTAAGTTGTGTTTCGGGCAGGGTGAAGAGAGAAGAGATGATCAGCACCGGTCGCCAACAACAGGACGGTGAAGAAAATAGGTTGGGCCACACAAAGATGTTACGAATTAAATCTAATTCGAAATATTACAACGAAATTTTAAAATATCTATACGAAATATTTCCAATTCTTAAATTTTTAAGTCAAAAGGTTTGGCGAACAATATTTTTACACACATCGGGTTTAACAACTCATTGTAACATTTTCTTAATTTGTTTCTTTCTCTCTTACTTTACGTCGACGGTCGTCACTTTCCATTCCCTTTCTTAACCCAAATGTTATCTGTTTCTACTAATCATTGACTTCCTTACTTCCCCCATTTCAACTATCAATTCAGCTCCTACTGATGATTTAGGCCGAAACCTCACATATATGATTTTCGAATAATAAATTGTCGGTATTGAAGTTTTGCTTTCTTATTTCCAACACGTTTGTTGCAAGGACTGAATAACGATTCTACTATAATTTCAAGACCTCAGTCCATCAATTGTAGAGTGTAAGAGTACTTTCATATTTGAAGTAAAGTTATTTTCAGTCACAGACAGAATCATATGAAATTCCATAAGACTGCTCTTTCAGAATTTTTATATACATGGTAGGCAGAGTATGGACAAATAGACGTATTAAATATGAAACTGGAGACTGACTGAGTCAAGGCCGTGCCCAAACATTAACGACTTTGAAAATCCGAAATGTACTACAAAAGTGTAATGCAGAGTAGTAGACGATTGAGAAGAAAGAAGCGATGGACTTTGGAATGAAAATTTTAGGACGAAGTTTGCGTCAGGAAACCACGACGAAATATTTGGTTTTGAGCGGAATGGAACCCTCCGATTGCGGGTAAAAATTTCGAGTTATATTAGTGGCGTATTTCCGGCACACATTTTATTGGGCCCCTTGCAGTTCCAGAAGATTTTGTAGGAACAATCGCAAACAGTGTCGGCTAGAACTTTTTTTCAATAAGTCGCTAAACAATTTTATGACACAAATATACTGAGAGTGAGCCTGGGTTTTTCCGTATCTTCAGGTTTCGTGATCTAATGCCCTAGAAGCGAACTGGACGGCGTGTATTTTGCCATATAATTCTAGGAACAACAATGTCGGCTTAAGTGGTGTCCTGGGCCTCCTTCATAAACAAATTCAATTTTTGTGGGCGATGTTATGTCTTATGTGTGTGTGTGTGTGTGTGTATGTGTGTGTGTGTGTGTGTGTGTGTGTGTGTGTGTGTGTGGAGAGAGAGAAACTGATTGATGGAACGAGTAAAGTAGGCGCTCAAAGTAGAATGTGCACATAAATTGTTACAGACTTTTATGAATTAATTAATTAATTAACAAATGAATGAGTGATGTGTTTAAGCGTACGGTCAAAAGAAAGAACGTAAGGACAGGTGAATTAAAAAAATGAATGTTTGAACTTGCTGGTGTGTCAAAGCATGGACGCACAGCATGGATAAAATTTTCATCCGCATGTTTAATATTAGAAGGCACTCAGCGATAAAATTTGATACTGAGTGGTCAACTGTAAATAATGCCAGTCACATTTAATTTTCACTCGGTTTGCTCTAGTGCGATTCGTACATTAAAATTTCGAAGAATGAAATCCATCCTTGTTACGTGTCAAACACCAGTATCGGTGGCCCAAATGACAAGTTACATCTCCACTACAAAGACCCCTCCGTTAATGCAATCGCTACGTATTGCGAAAATATTTCGTAACGCAAAAATACTCCTTGTGAACAAAATACAGTCTTTAGTGTTAAAACATCCTCAGGGAACATATACTGTTCCTTGCTAAAGTTATAATTTAAAATACTGAGTGAATTAATTCACTGAATTATAACTTTGGCAAGGAACAATATATGCTCCCTGAGGATGATCGTGTGATCGAAACATGTAGGAGCGTTTTAAATATTTTAATGTAAACTTTAGACTTCTTAAATTATATATGTATGTATGTATATATATATATATATATATATATATATATATATCATCATCATGTTCCCGAAGGGTTAGGCGTGTTTCCTGTTCCTTGATCCTCAAGAAGAAGTTGGTCCCTCCATCTCTTCCTCGGTCGTACTATGTTCCTTCGTCCTTTTGTTTTGTATTGTAGTGCTTGTTTTGGTAGTCTGTTTGTGTCCATCTTCTGTGCATGTTGTAGCCACTTTTTCTTGTTATATATACATATATATATATTAATTTGTTGGTGTTTGTAATTAAATAAACTACAGAATGCACGGTGCAACGATAAAGAACTTTAGTGATGTTCAAATCTAGCTTGTTCTAATTTAGTGATGCGGAACTTTCGAAGATAAGTTCATGATTTTTTGGTGGGTTAAAAAATTACTGCTTTTATTGAGCGTTTCTGAACCTGTAAAGGAAGGCACTTGGTTCCTCCGAATCATCGGTAAGTACTTACCGGGCGACGCGGCTTAAAAACCCAGAAGACTTGGAATCTTCATCAACACCACTTTGAACACCCGAACTAGTGAAGTTAATGCGATTTATCGGAACACTTTTAGTTCTTTATATGGGCAGGATCGCTTTTACCTGCTAGCAACCAATGCAAAAACTAGAACTTTGCTTTGCCTCTCCCTCCTCATCAATCTTCCACGGCCAGTTTACTCATGTGGCTGTACCAAGACTTCAAATATTCGCCGCTTAATGCAGCGCTACTCACTGTGTCTTCATTTCTACTGATGTCCAAAAATTTCTGCGCCAAAAACTTCTCACAAAACTAACTGCCTCTTTAATCTTGTATCGACTTCGCACTCAGGACCTCAGTTCGTGTGGGCTTACATTTAACTAGTACTGCTGAGTAGAGTTCTCTTTGGGAAACTCGCATTCTGTCAACTGCGTTCCTTGAACGGACTCTTCAACATATTACCGTGTTCAATTCAGCCCGCCACTAAGGCCTATCCCTAGGAACAGGAAATAAGTTCACGTCATCAGAACTGCATATTTAAGGTCCTTTTTAACACGAGGCCCTATTCTTACCCACAGGAGTAAAAGGTAAAGGTAAAGTTTTCCCATTACAGGCCCGGTGTGGCCCAAAGGGTGGGTAGAGGTATAGCTCTACTCTTCCATGACCGCGGCACTAGAAGGGGGTGAGTGGTCAGCAGCACGCCCTGGTCGCACTTTACCCCCAGGAAAGACCTGGTACCCATTTTACAGGAGGTTGGGTGGGCCCCAGGGCTGGTCTGGACGGGAGGAAAATCTCGTCCTCACCAGGATTCGATCCCGGACCATCCAGCCCGTAGGCAGTCGCTATACCGACTGAGCTACCCAGCCCACGTTCTTACCCACAGGAGTAGATCTCCAAAATGTTCTCTTAAAATCAGGATGTCCTGCTAAGATTCCCATAAAAATTTGGCATGCAGCCCACAAAGCAAATTTGTATCTATTCATAATTTTTTGACAAATGTCTCGACGACTGACATGGAGAAAAGGAAGAATTTTGTCTGCTACGCCGTATCAACTTCCAAGGTTATGTGCCAACGAAAGAGACAGAACTGGGTGGACGTGAATGAAGAATGACGAGAAATGTGTAACAAAATGATTCGGGCCAAATCTTAACGCCCACTGCCACGAGAGATTTGATCGTTGGTTAAAAGATACCAATTAGGGCCATCATCGATCAGACGGATCCTTCTTAACCAAAATCCCACTAATTATTTACTCCTACACGCAGGTTCCCTCTGGTTCTACAATCACGAAAATGCACCAGCGAAATGGCGAGAACGATACACGCTAAATTAATAAATAATTTCAGGAAATTCTCATAAAATATAAATACAAAGCAAGAAGCTTGAACGGCTGTCTTTCGTCTTTACTAGGCCTGTCGATGCTGACACTGAGAGGGTAGAAGTATTAAATCATCTTTTGCTTGGGAAGTCAAATGAAGCGACGAAGCATTTTTAAATCTCCACACAGTTCATGTCCAAGTTTCATAATGGATTCGCTCCGCTTCCCAAACAAGTGTGGTATAACCACCACACTCATTCAAGAAGGAACGACTACTCAGTTTTATAAACAGAAACATGGTTATGTAACAATTAATATAAATCGTGAAGGACTTAAAAAAAATTGAAATTGACTTAGACCAATTTTGATGTTTGTGTGACCGTGCATCATTCATACAATAATATAAACAGCCAACTAGATGCAACAGTAACAGATTTGATTGATAAATCTAATCAACTCAACATGTTTCGGACGATAATTTCGCCCATCCTCAGGATCACTAGACTGTGTTTACAGCCGGTGCATTATACCACAAGCTGTAAACACAGTCTAGTGCTCATGAGGATGGGCGAAATTATCGTCCGAAACATGTTGAGTTGATTAGATTTATCAATCAAATCTGTTACTGTTGCATCTAGTTTGCTGTTTTATATTATTGAATCAGACCAAGTTTTTAAACTGAAATTTGATTGATTAAAATAGTAAAATATTCCTGCGGAATTCTAGAACTTAACACAAGAATGAGTACTTATATTACATTTTAATTTCCAGAACAGTAAAAACTCTCAGAAGCCGAATACTTGAATAATAGGCTAACGACGACCCATATGCTTTTCGGTGCAATAATTGTCCGCTGCATGGTGCTGGCGTTCAGGCAGAGCGATCGATCTGTGCCCGGATTACAGCGTAATTCTGAGAGGATGAGAGAGAATAAGCGAGGGTTAACAGGGCGGCAGAGGTACAGCGATGTGGGGGGGGGGAGACTAATCAAAGTCATCACAAAGCCGCAGCTGGTCACACTGAGTCACAGGGAGGGGGGTAAAAATAAAGAGAGCAAACACCCAGGGGCCAGCATCCCCCATCTGGGACGCATGGAAGATGTGGAATGGTCAGCAGAGAGATATGTTTGTAGGAAAATTCCAGCACATTCTAACGTGAAGTTCCCGTACTACAGGAAAAAATTGAGTACGCCTTGGCATCAAGTAACACAGCAACTGCATCCCACTCTCGACTAACGGCCTGTCAACGAGCATATAAGATAATTGAACATAAGGGACTCTGAATAAGAAAGTCGGCACTCGGGTGACGGATTCAGAATTACACAAGATGTAGCAGGGTACTCGGAATATAAGGAAATTAATAAGATTATTTTATAGTCTAATATAACAATAAGAAGCTCTTGATTTTGTCTAACCCTGTGTTTACGTTTCCATATCATTCTCACAATAAACACCGATAATTTCCTTGAACATATTTTACAAATAGGATTTAATAATGACTACAATGTCTTGACTAACTCCATGGAGCAGAGTCATTCCTGAAAAAATAAGAGGTTATCAGCTAGTCAAGAAATTCCCAGCATTTTATTGAAACCGAAGGTTCATTACCGCCTTTACAACAGCCCTCCAATTGTCCCTATCCTGAGCCAGCCCAATCCAGTCCAAGCCCCTTTCCCACATCCTGAAAATCCATTTAATATTATGCTTCCATCTACTCATTGACCTTAAAAGTGGTCTCTTTCCCTCACGTAACTCCACCAAAACCCGAAATGCACCTCTCCTCTCCCCCATACGTGCTATATGTCCCGCTCATTAATCTGCTTACGCTTGAGAAAATATACACATTTTTACAATTCTTTTTCTTTACTTTCCTGTACCTTCTTGTCACTTTCTGTTTCTTATATTTATACTTTTTTTTAGCACTTTATTCTCAACCACCTTCAATCACTGTTTTGCCTTCAGTATGGGTCACGGAATTTAGTTCTTTATGCCATAATAACAGGAGAGAGAGATTCAGAATTATCTCTGAAATTCTATAACGTCGTTTGGCCTACCTAATCTCCTATAACAGGAAAATTTGGGTGCTAATTCAGTTTTTGTCAGTTTCAGACATTTATAAAGGTAAAGCTGTTCGTGTCATGCAGGCACGCATGTGTAAGTGGAAGAGCTGTCGCAAAGAAATAGCAAAGACACATCTTGAGAAGGCAAAATTGTCACTGCCCTTACCTAAACACCAAGTTATGAAAACAAATGGGGGAGTGGGCGTAAACAACCAACCATTCGACTCGAGATGGATTTGAGTGGTAAATGTCATGCCCCAGCGACTGCAGTCCCAAAAGAAGTATCCGATACCCACTGATTAGGAGGTTGCACGGGGCCACACAGCCTGTCCGGACGCTTTGAAGAAGACAGACATCTTACCCGTTCCGAGAATCGAAGCGTGATTCCTCTGCCGTCCAGGCCGTAGTTCGTAAATCGACAAATCCCGGATCGCATTTAAAGTAATGGTTCTGTAAATACTGTCTGAACAGTAACAGACTACATTTCAAGGCAAGAAGCCCCTCGGATACTGCTCTACCACACCGCTGAATCCTTCGAGACCCGTCCGAATTCACGGCATCGCTTCTTCTTGTTTTCCGTAGAAAAGCAGCTGGTCCAGTCATCGTCGTCACGTGAATACAAACGATTGTTGTGCAGAGAGGGAGGTGGGTCGGGCTTCATTACTTCATTACACTGTTGTCAGGGACACACACACCGCAGACCACCCCCGCCACAAAAGAAAGATCCGCTGGCGAGGAAGGAAAGGCGGGCTCTTGTGTGTTTTAGTGTCATCGGCTTAGCCAGTGGCGTCTAATTCCTCGCTGAATTACATCACCTGTTTAAGACGTAACTTTTTGAAGATGCATGGTAAAGATATACAACAGCTGCAAAGCGAGAGAAATCGGCACTTTTCCCACATAGTGTGCTTGTGTGTTGGGTAAGATCTTTACAAGCAACACCGATTATTTCCCTACACAGCAGTAACATGACGGGGAAAACTTTTTAATATTCAAATCTTATTAGTTACGACATCATGTCGATAGGTCAGAACAGCGTGTTCAAAGCGGGGTTTCTCTAAACCCTGACGTTCTGCAAAGACATGCCCAGGGTTCCGCGAAACTCTGATAAAATGTTGGGCATTTTAGGCGCTTTCGCGAAATTTCGAAAAACGACTATAAGCTTCGTCATGTCTGTTCGTTTCTCCGTCTGTCGGCTCCCACTGGACGGATTTTCATGATATTTGAGTATTTGAGTATTTTACGAAAATCAAAGTTACAGCAAAATCCGACAAGAATAACGGGTACTTTGCAGAAGACCAATATACATATTTGATCATACCTCGCTCAGTTCTTTTTAGAATGAAAAAGTTTCAAACAAAATTTGTAAAAAAACCAAAACACGTGTTTTATTTTCAATAACTTATTTTTTTCGAAAATCGTGACGTTTATTAGGTAATGTGTAGTTGTTGTCACATGTGGCCCATCCAGCGTCTAGCCGGCCAGATCGCAGATGATAATATGGTGCATGCACACTGTATGCTGTATACCTAAGGCTACAAATGAACACTCAGGATAAGTTATATTTATTGATTACGCGCCTCGATATTACGTTATGCGTACGCTGTCTGTCTTTATTATGTTGTCGTAGTTAATTTTAAGCTCATGGTTCCGTGCATCGTAATTCAATGTTAATAAAGATCCAACCAGATGCAAAAGTATGCAGATATTTATTTACTGCAAAGTCACTCTACATGTTTAGGGTGTCACTGCAACCATCATCAGGAGTACTAAAAACTGTAACCGCAAACTCCGGTACAGGACTTTCGGAGCATATGTTTTACTCCGTCTTCAGGGTCTACGTAGCGTTATCAGTGAGAACCTCAAATTTATAATCATAGTTTCTTGTGAGATATGAAGTAATATTTTATAGGCCTATATATGTAGATGAATGGCCGTCTTTGGAAGATGTTTGGAAAGGGACAAGACCATGATTGGGTCGGGAGTTCTGGAATTTCTTTCTCACGAAGTTTTGTTAAATTTGGCTTTGACCCATTTAGAGGAATGAAATGAGCAATTTCTCGCCTTTCTCTTTTGCAACTGTAACAGGAAATCCTTAATTTATTTAACAGAATTTAGTATCTTATGAATACAAATAAGTAATTTTGTTCTTGAGGAAATTTAAAAAAACCCCGCAAAGTTTGCAGAACCAAAACAAGGGAATGATGATACGTTCTGACATTTATACCTTCCAACACAGTTCAAACATACAGGTATTGTTCTTGCTTCTTATTCCACTTCACAAGGATAAATTCTAGCTAGGCTGTGATTCTTCTCATTTTGAAGTTGTGTCCGAAACGTAGTCCTGGCTATACAAGTCATGAACCCGGAAACACTAACCAAATCACCCCGCCCTAATTCCACCATTTCATACAGAATTTGTTTTATTGTTTTCAGTTTTTGAACACAAAAAGATTCACATATTGGTTTGTAAGTGTAAATATTATTATGTAAGAGTAGAACGTAAAAACTCTTCACGTCCCCGTTTGAATTAAAACCGATGTTAATATGGCCTGTTAACGACTTCGCAAATTATCACCTTTAAGCAAGACGTGAAACAACGCGAGAGGACAAAACAGGTACATGACACTAGCGTGTCCATCCGTCTTAAAAACAACACATTTCTGAATGACCGACCTTCAATCAAATATATTATTGCAATATTTTGTAAAATAAACCAGCGGAATAAAAAGTTTTCTTTTCCTTTCCACGAGCTCACTGCCTCTGTTTTCCACTCAGTTTCGCGGCACCATCCGCACCGTACACACGACCTACGCAGCGGCTCTCAGGACCACCACCCATCCAAAAACTCGGTGCAGAAAACCACATGCTGTAACTGAACTTCTAATGCTCCTGATGGACGTATGTACCTGAAATATGTCGAGCTAAGAAAACTTCAATAAAATTACCTAGTTACATCAAGTTGATATTTCACTTTATTTCATGAGGAAGATGCACGGTCAAACAACCCTCAAGTTTCCCGTAAACTGTACTATGAGCCTATAAATTTAACCCGATTCGGTCAGATCCAGTTTTCTTATTCTTATTTACAGGGAACTCTCATAATGCGCCTTCCTGTCCCTTTGCATTGCACCGACGCTGTACTGCTGCTCAGCAACTGAATTCACATGAAGTAAACATTGAATTTTCGTATGAGTCTTCTGGTTTCCACTCAGGTGATATTTCAAATTGTGGCCCTTTGGAATATAGCGCCCTATAATTTAATATGTGGATACAAAATTTCGGGAGAAACGTGTTGTCTGATGTTCTGGCATCGACGTAAGGAAACAATATAATTTTATTACAAGTTAATTATAGAATTTGACGTTCAGGTGACCGTGCATCGTGAAAAATTCTTATAATAAAACCAACTAGATGCACTAATTTATCAAATTTATTTTGAAATAAAACTCTACATGTTTCGGACAGAGGAACTGTCCGAAACATGTAGAGTTTTATTCCAAAAATAATTTTCAGAAATTAGTGCATCTAGTTGATTTTGTTATAAGAAGTTAATTATCATTCATGACGAACCAAACTCTTTATTACGTTATATAGACGAGGTACACGGCTATATGTTTCGTCCACTAAGTGGTCATCCTCAGGCCGTTAAAATACAGAAATTTAAAATTACAATGGCAACTTCAGTTATGGAAGGTCCGTTTCAGGTCTCAACCCATGGTGTCACGGCGTACAAAGGGAGGAGATCTCGATCTGACCTTCCATACCTCAAGCTGCGATTGTAATTTTAATTATATGTGATTTAATGATCTAGCGTGTAAATCATCTATGTAACATAATGAGATTTTTGAATGGTGACTGAAAACTACCTTGTACTATAAACATATATACACACACATACAACGGGGTGTTAAATGTGAAAGAAAATGCCATTTTGTTTGCATCCTGCTTACATAAACTGACCGCACCTTCATCCCACTCAGTTTTGAATCTAGGATGGAAGCAGCATGTTTATAAGACATGTAGGTGTCCACCCGCAGGTTTAAAATTTAACACAACCCATAAGACACAACCTAAACAGATAAATATGCGGGAACAGGATGCCGAGAACTCTTTAATAGCCGGATAGAATAGAACAAGTGGAAGAAAATCATAATTTTTATTTCCTTTAGATTAATATTCCGGTAATAATATCATGAAAAATGAGATGCACTTGTCATATAACACACATGGGTGAGATGAGACGGCTTAGGATATTAAAATTTGTTGGAAGGGGGGGGGGAGATGAATTGAAATCATACGCAAAGTTGGGAAAATAATTTTAAAACAATCCTTGCAGACAGAGAATACAAGGATGTAGAATTGATTCATCTGTCACAGGATAACGGTACTATGGAGCGGCTGTTGTTTCCGAGGCATGTACTTTGTATTGCATATGGGCATGGAAATTTTATCACACAGCCCAAATTTGTTTCTCAAGGAATATTCATCTCTATGGATTTTATGTTTTGCTGACCGTGAATCCTGGTAAAATTCTGGGTAAATGACCAACTTGATGCACAATTACGTTATATAATGCGTTTATTATTATAATCCTCTACATGTTTCGAGCAACACTGTGCTCATCATCAGGAGGTCAAATTTTATTAACACAGCAT
>Ga0123352_10010246_pt1 | contig 14712 bp, 7 predicted proteins | sample TergutLab28metaG_FD_89700 | JGI IMG/M metagenome (GOLD analysis project Ga0123352, IMG submission 89700) | Labiotermes labralis P1 segment gut microbial communities from Petit-Saut dam, French Guiana - Lab288 P1 | ecosystem: Host-associated > Arthropoda: Insects > Digestive system > Gut ... | reverse complement strand
CCTCTTGTTTTTTTTTTTTTTTTCTCATTTTTTTTTTTGCTTTTGTTTTAAGGGCCCCTTTTTTCCCCACCCCTTTTCCCTTTTTTTTTTTTCCAAAATCCTCCCCCCCCCCCCCCCCACTTTCAGTATTACTTATTGTTTCATTGTTCTAGTCTTCTAATCTGGTTCCTCTTTGTTTTTTGCCCTTCACTTCACATTTTAATGTTCCTTCTGTCTACACACTGCATGCTGTAGTGCAAGACTACGACTTTTATCTCCCTCCTATTGTTTTGTTTTGTATTTTTCTATTTGTTATCATATACTGGGGAACCGTGGTGGCACAGTGGTTAAGGTGCCATGCTACAAATCGGAAGGTCGCTGGTTCGATTCCAGCCGGTGTCAGTGGAATTTTTCATTGACATAATCCTTCCGATCGCACTGTGGCCCTGGGGTCGACTCAGCCTCTAACAGAAATGAGTACCAGGGGCGTTTACTGGGGGTAAAGGCGGCCAGTGCGTAGGGCTGACAACCTTACCACCATCCTGTGCTGCTGTTATGTAATCTGGGAACCTTAACTTGCTGGAACCATCTGGGCCACTCCAGGCCTTTAACGGGACTGCTTTACCTTTTTATCATATATTGGACTGATTTTTACTTATTTGTTCTTTGTTCTGGTCTTCTAATCTCCTTCGTCTTTCAGTTTGTCCCTGTCCCTTACTCTGCAATTGGGTTCTGGTGTCTCCTGGCTCTGCATGTGGTATTTTTACTGCAAGTAGCACTGGGCTACAACCTTCCTCCCTCCTATTGTTTTGCTTTGGATTTATCTATTTATTAATCATACACTACACACACTTTCCTTTTTCTTTCTCATGCTTTGCTCATGTAGATGTTCTCATGCATGTCGCTACCACACCTTTAGAGTTTCTTCGCTCATGGAACGTCTCTTATCAAAACTATCTGACTTCCACACTCCCCCTCCTTCCCAACTCTTTCATCAACCCAATTGGCTAGCACCACGCTACAGAGAACTTCTCACTGCCCACACTCTTCTCTATGTAAACTCTGAATTGGGACATCCAGCTTTCTTTTTGGATTCTTGACCCTTAATGATGGGACCAATAGGTTGTCCCAAAACATCGGTAAGAAATTACTGCTACTTGCTGTGCAATAACCCAGAAGAGTGCAGTTCCCAGCTTGGCTGCCATGGAACAAATTTTTTATGAAATTTGACAATTGAATATTTTTCAAAACTCTGTCAAGAAAATTAAACATTGATGAATATATGACAATAATAATGGGTACTTTACATGAAGACCTATGTACATTTGTTATAATATCTCGCTGAATTATTCTTAGAGTGAGAGATGTGTTGGACGAGAATTGTAGAGGAAATCAAAACACACATTTTATGTTCAATAACTTTTTCTAAAAATCGTGCCATTTATAAGATAATGAGGAAAAATACGTTAGGGCCAGCCTGGCCACATATGATGACATAATACAGCACATGCGCTTTGCATGCTGCATAATTTGAACTATAGACATACACTGAGAATATGAAATATTTACTGCTTTACTGCAGTAACAATAGTTATATGAACGCACCTCTGGTATATGTACATCACCTGTCTCATTTTACATCTCCGCAATGAACAGAATAAACACACTGTTGTACTTTATCACTGGGAATGTCTGTGAAGTTAGCTGTCTGTGTAAAGGCCATAGAACAGTGTTGCAGTTTTGATCACATGTTTGAAGTATTGTAATCTTGGGTACAGCAGTGATCCAGTTTAGTGGGTTAGATGATTGGGATTCAGTTCCCAGTATGAGCAGAGAATTTTCTCCCCATCACTGCATCCAGACTGGCTCCCTATGCAACAGTGCTGGTGCCTCCATGTCTACTGGCTAAAGCAGCCAGGAAATGAAGGCAAAAACTCATCTTTGTGACACCATACCTTCAGTCCATCATACGTCATTGTGTAATGATGCTTAACTTAGCACAGGGACAACTGTAGTGGTTTTACTGTACAGTGATACCTCGGCTAACGAAGATAATTCGTTCCGGAATCACGTTTGTTAGTCGAAATCTTCGTTAGCCGAAACACACATACAGACGGAAAAGATAAGCTCCTGGAATGGCCCGACCGTTCATGTTTGCTGCTTTATGTTAGCGAGTGCATCTACTAAAACATTCGCTATCCGAATCCATATTCATTAGCCGAGTCCGAAAAACAGTGTAAAAAGTCTTTGTTAGCCAAAAAATTCGTTAGCAGGGTCACTCATTAGCCGAGGTATCACTGTATTATAACGTGTTTGCTTACACATACATATACATGCATACATACATACATACATTCGTGCATAGACACATGCATGTATATATACATCAATGGATCTATAGATAGATAGATAGATATCACTTTGATCTTTGGAGGATACACTACCTCCGTATTGGATCAGTTTTTGAAAAGTAGCAAAGGCAGAATGATATTATGTTAATATGGGTGATTGTCATAAGTTTATGCTTTCCATGCTGATATAATTAACTTTCTCAGGTGAGTAGGCAATCATATGTTTATAAAGCTTGAGATTACAATTGTATACGTACATTCAGAAATTAATTAACATTGGTACACGTCACTCAATAACATGCTGTGGATGGCAAAGAGTGGGAGTAGGTATATATACCTGTACCCATACTGAACCTCAGCACTAGATGAGGGTGGGTTGTCAGCGCCATGCCTTGGCCACTTTACTCCTGGGAAGGAGATAACAGTACCCATTATGGAGAAGGTTGGGTTGGCCTCAGGACCAGTTTGGGTGGGTGTAGTGGAGAGAAAATCTGTTGCCCCCGCTGGGGTTTGCACCCAAGACTGTCCCTTGCATAGAAAGTCACTCTACCACCTGCACCAGCCTAGCCCCTTAATACCAGTGCAAGCTCCAGAAACCCAGCTCTCAAGTAGCTGTGTTATTATTAATAAATACTTGAAGTTTAGGACAAGCCTGACAATTATGAATGACCATTAATAATTTTCTGACATAGCACAGACGTTTCAAATTGATGTACTGAGCAGGTGAAGTTGCAAGCTTTAAGAGGTCCAATTTTTTACTGTCTAATGATACCTCTGATACACAGGTTCCCTGAAGACATTTGTTGTGCTTTCCTCTTGTGATACAACTGAAGCAGCAGTGCAGGCATACTTCTTAGTCCACAAATGTGAAGGGGATGACTGTGCTTTATTTTTCACATCTTTCTTTTCTTATACCCAAGTTACTTTGTACAAACAGGCCCCCCCCCCCGCCTACTCTGTTGATACCATGAGTAATGAAAACATGCAACATGAAATAACAACCGTGTGGGTTGGAAATGGATCTCTTTAAGATGCGTAACTTCAAAAAGCATATAGGAATGTGCTGTTTGATTCATTCCATTGGAGCATTAAATCTGTAAATGTTAGGAGAAGACTGATGCCATTTGCTGTGTGCTGTTTTGCATATTTCTGGATATTCTGGAAGCTCTTCAGAATATAATAATAAGATGGGGCAAGTGTATTACTGTTCATAACATCACCTTAACAATTCTAAAGTTCCTTCGTTCATTCCTTTCAAGTTCCTGATGGATTTGTCTGCCATTTATGGCAGTAGCATTTCACGGTAACTTTCACTGAGGTAGTAGCAGCAACTGCTCATAAATAGAATGATAACCATCCTGTATGCTCACTGTGTAAATGTTACAAGAAAACATAATTTATAATACCAAAATTTGGTTTATTAACATCGTAAATTTTTAAAAGAACCTCTTTATTCAACACTTTTGTAACTTGTATTGCTTTGTGACATGTTGATATACATGCAGTACTTCTAATCAGTGCATATTCAAACTGTCACACATGCTTATGTGTCAGATATTTGTCCAAATAACTGTGACTGCAGAAAAAGTCCAACTTACTGATGCTATTGACATCTCCTTTGAGGTGTAATGCTTCCCCCTCCATTGTATTTATGTCCCTGTATTCCCATCCTGTCGTCTTAGCCATTCTATTCACATGAATATTTGTAGTAATAGCCTTGGCCACTGACAAGCATTGTATTTTGTTGTTACTGGCCAGATGAGGCTGGAGACAGGGTTGTTATTCCCACCATCCTTGGAACCTCTTTCTGTTGCCTCAGTATGAGAATTTATTTAGATAAAGAAGAAGTGGTTTGGGTAGATATATAAATACATAAATTTCATGAAGCAGCTTTTAGGAGACTAGGTCATGAAGTTGTTAATATACTATGACAGAACACTCAAATCTTCCAAGGTGTGACACATTCCTGTGTAAGTGCTTCCCAACAATATGAAGGATTGTAGTGCCTTCGTGTTCAGGCTCGGGCATTCTGAGAAGAGTGCTTGACCCCAAGTGTAAAACAGAAGGAACTGCTTGCCCCAGGATTAAGTGTCACATCCAGAAGACACAAATCTTCTACAACACCACTATGTCAACCCCAAATCTCACACACTTCACAGACTTTGTAAATGCACTGGTCCATGAATATATCAAAATATTTGTAGATTGAAAGGAATATACTTTCAGATGTCTACCATTAATGAATGGAATATTGAGGGATTAATTTGCCTGAAAATAATGTATCTTAGAGGGGGACCATCCTAAGAACACCAATCATATCAGACTTGAAAACAAAACTGCCTCTGCAACTTAAACAAGACATTTACATAAGAACTTTCATATAAATTATTGTAAAAAGGAAGCTGGAATAGTTATTAGACATCTTTGTATCAAGTACTGAAAGGTGGAGTAATATTTTGCTATTTTTGTAAAACATTCTGGAAATAATATGTGTACTGATATGCATTTACTCCACTCTTTTACGTTTTTGTGTGTGTGTGTGTGTGTATGCTCGCGCGTATGTGTGCGTGCGTGCTTATCATTTAGTAATGTGCCTGCATGCTTATTTGTGCGAGTGTTGACACAGGACTGCCTGTCGTATTTTTCCCATCACTTTCCAACAAAGTTTAATCCACTTATGCTTGATTCAGTTGGATGTGAGGTCTTTGTTATGAGTGTGCAAATATCAGGAAGGGAGTTCATCCCTCAAACTTATTTTTGTAACAGGTATAAATATGTGATAAAATATGTGAAACAGGAAGAATTAAGCTCATGCACATCTTGATGATTATATATAAAGTTAATTATTTCAGTCATCAGGATATATTCAATAGCGAACAGAGATGTTTCTTTAGACAACCACGAAAAAACAGTGATACTGTAATTTCGTGTTGTATGTATAACTCTGAGCTTTTCGTAACATGTCAACTATGTGTAAAATTGGGTCTACATCAGGAAACAAAAATTGGCATCAGCTACATAACTTTTTGCAAACTGAGCAAAACTTTATTGCAGTCTGCCCGTAATTCTTGATGGTGCATGGGCATACTAACAAAATATAAACATTGAAGTACTAAGAAAATATTGGTTGTTTGTAGTCATACTTACTGCATTGCTGACAGATTGTGTAAGCATGACCATGAAGTGAATCCTTTCTTCTGTGATTCTTTGTTTGAGGTGTGCTGTAACTGGTCTTGTACAAGTAGGGTGTATGTTATAAATGTTAACAGAGAAAAATATTTTATTGTACAGTAGGTGGCATGTTGTGTAATAGGTCTTGTCAAGTATAAACCTGTAGCAGGAATAGACCGGTACTTCTGATGTGTTTACATTTGTGTGAAACTTTATATTTTAGTTTTCCCTGCTGAGAATTGTTTTGCATTAAATGTGAAATATTCATTTTGTTGGAGACTGTAAGGAACATTTATTTGACATCTCTGTGTTTGAATCTAAAGATTTGAATTGCTGGAATACCAACTGTTTACTACTGGAATATCTAGAATTACACTAGAGCAAGTAGATACCAAAGATGGCTGCACATTTCCGTGGTGCTTATTTTTCTAAAACTGGTGTAATGGGAATAAAGTTGTATTTTAAGTACCTGATGTGTAACATAACTATAAATGGTAAGGTATCATTGTAAACACCAATACCAATTTTGCTAACCTCCCCATGTAACTTAATGTACAGTATAACATTACCAGTTCATATTATGTAGCCATTTTGTAATATTATTTAAGTACAATTTTAAACTGAGATTTTATTAATTGTATATAGAATTTGTAGAGTAGATGTGTAAGGTAGCACCAAGTGCACACAGGTTTAAGGAAAATGTTAATTGTATGTTGCTCTTGATGTTGCATGTTTTCAAAGTGTTGGATATTTTGTGAAATTGATTTTAGTTGTTTTAACTACATTCCATACCATATTGTAAGTTCAGGGATGATCAGATTGTGCATTAATATCCTGCAAACAGGCAGAAATGTATAGTTTTGTGATTTTATTGTTATTGTACATAAATGATTGTCTTCTGAACTCAATAAATGTACATATGCATAATTTCATGCCTTCTTGTTCTGCAAGTTTTGCCCCACTTGCTTCCCCTATCAACAACTCGGATATTAAAGCAAACTACATGTGCAGCAAATATGCACATTCCATTCATTCATGTCAAGATATGTCTTGCAGCAGGTCTGTAGTCTCCTCCAAAGTGAATTCTGTAGACAGTGTGATCTGGTGCTTCCACTTTCAATTTCCATTATCTTCCCTTTTCCTTAAGGCATCCAGCAGCAGTTGATGTCTTCTTCCTCTTGGCTTCTGGGCCCTTATATCTTTTCTTCAGTAAAGTCTTTTAGAGAGCAGTTTCTTTACAAGTTGTGACCAATTCAATTAGCCTTCATTTGTTCTGTTGTAGGTAGGATGTTCCTTTTTTTTTTTTTTCTTCACTTTATTTAATATTCCTTCATTTTTTACTTGATTGGTCCAAGTGCTGTTCTCCGTTTTTCCTCCAACACGGCCTTACAAAACATCTGGTGCATTTCTGCACTATTTTCTGAAGTGTCCAAGTTACAGTACCATGGCAGGGTTATGTGCACACCTTCACAGCACGGGCAGTTTTTTTTAGTAGCCCAATGTTGTGGTGTGCAGAATTTTTGTATCGTTCTTTTAACATCCTTTTTGGGTGACCCCACCCTTTTCTACTGATTTGTATTACTTTTGGTTTTCCTGTTAAATTGTAATAGTTGAAAGCATTCTAAAATATAACTTTAACTGAGAAAGCCTGTGTCAATAATTTTGCACCTTATTTCTAGCGTTGAACCTTCTATGAAATAAATGTTGGAAATTATTCAGAATGAACCATAAAAGAATACACTGAATTAAGAGCAGTCGTTGCTTTATTGATCGAACATAATTTGATCTTCTGATGACCATCATTGTGGAGATGGTAAATGAATGTGCATGTGTGAGAAATTATATAATTTTTTCTTGATTTTCAGTTTTCAAGGTAAGTTATCCTCGTGTTGGTTAACCAAAGGTAAACGATTATGCAAGCTTATTACCATCTTAACACAACTGTATTGTCAGATACATACAAATATCTCAACTACATGTTTTGGCTGTTATGGCCATCATCAGGTTGGATACAATATCAGAGGAAAAATCTACATAATATAATATGGCACAGTACAAACAGTGTGGTGTAGGTGGGGGACGAGATCTCGTTTACAAAGATTTGGAGGGCACGTGTGCTAAGGGGTTGTTATTGGTAGATCTATACAATGTCATGCTTCATCTGTGGTGATATAATGTACGTCATTTTTGCCGAAGGTGTCATTGGGGTCTCCTATCTACGGATGGAGCCTCGACTGGAGTTACCATCTTCAAGGTGAGTCATCCTTGTTGTGTTGGTTAACCAAAGGTAAACAATTATGACACCTCCAGCAAAATACGACATACATTATAACATCACAGATGAAGCGTGACATTGTATAGACCTACCAATAACAACCCCTTAGCACACACGCCCGCCATATCTTTGTAAACGAGATCTCGTCCCCCCACCTACACCACACTAATGTTCATACTGTACCATATTATATTACATAGTTTTTTCCTGTGATACTGTATCCAACCTGGTGATGGCCATAAGAGCCGAAACATGTAGTTGAGATATTTATATGTATCTGACAATATAGTTGTGTTAAGATGGTAATACCCATGCATAATTATTTACCTTGATTTTCAGTGTTGTGCAGTATGTGAAAGTGTGTTGGGTAATAAGCAACATTGTATGCTTAGTGACTCAGTGTGAATTTATTGCACAAGGTATATTGTGAACAATGAATATTCAGACTGGCTGGAAGTATTTATAGTAGTCAGATTTTCTACAATCTTCCTGCAGTCACAAGGTAATACACAACTGGCATAGTGAATACCTCTGTTGCATAGTTATGCCAGCATGCACTGTATTACTGTTTTATCATAATAATTTTATTTATGCATATTGTCATATGTTTATTCCTAACTCGTGTAACTCTGGAGTTTATGTCACACAGGTCAAGGGTATAGTTCTAAGAATTCTGAACACAGATGCCTGCCGCAACCGCAGAGCGGCCTGGGGTGCAAGGTTAAGCACCTAAGGCAATTAGTGATCGTGGGACCTGTCAGCTGATGGTGGCAATTAGTGATTGTGGGACCTGTCAGCTGATGGTGCATCATTTGTCCTTTTCTTTGAAACCTTACATTGCAATATGCAATTACTCTCGATCAAGCAGTCTGTGGGACAAGACATCCCGAAATCAATTGGTAAGTCCAGTGGCAGCAGTGGTGCCTGATTAGTCTCCTTTTCTTATGTGTAGCTATTAATTATTAGTAAAGGCTATCAACTGAAATCTGTGAAAATCCCGCTGCATAGCCATCACTACTCCCTCACTCCTTCTAAGCCCTGATCAGACAACATCTGAGATATGTCCGATCAGAGTAATTTCTTCAGTGGATAAGACACCACATCATGCATGCCATGAAGGCATATGGGAGAGAGAGGGATTCCATTCCATCTGTGGCACTACAGCTCCTTCTGGTCCCTGGCCTTCATCAGAAGACATCTCCATTCTTCTCTGTCTTCTGTTCATCTCCTCTATCCTCTTATTCCTAGGATCTGTGATGTGTCCTTCCAGATGACATCCTCCCATCTTGTTCTTGGTTTTCCCACTGGTCTTGTATTAAAAAAAATTCCCATTAAGAACCTTTTATGGGATCCTTGCATCTTCCATATTTATAATATGACCTGCCCATCCTAGTCTTCTTATTTCAATATATTCTATGATATTTAGATCTTTGTATAAATGTAAATTTCACTGCTGAGTAGAGGGATTGTTCCACACATTCTTGCCCTCAGTACTAGGTGGAGGTGAATGGTCAGCTTTGCACTCCAGCTACATTAACCTCCTGAGAAAAGTTTCCCCTGTACCACCCATTGAATAGGAGACTGGGTGGGCCCCAGAATTGGTCTCCACACCCAAGTGAAGAAGAAAATCTCTTGCCTGTGCTGGAAATCCAAACGTGATTCATCATCAATGGCATAGTCCACAGTCTAGTCACTAGCCCAGCTTACTTTGCAACATAATACAAACCATTTCCGTTATCAGTGCCAACATACATCATCACCATCATCAAAACTATGTAATTCATTGTTCAAAAAGTGTTCCCAGTTTACTGAATATGTTTACATGTTTACAGAATTTATTAATACCTGTCTGACATGATCAGAAAATACCACTGAGAGTTTGTTTTCAGTAGGAATTTTCAGTACATATATATACTTTTTTTTCCCCTTCTTTTTCTTTTTCTTTTGTTGCTAATTGTACCCACATGCAACACACCTACAACTTTCATGACAACAGGTGGACATGCAGATACATATGTTTCCCAAAGGTACTTTGTCTGCTATTTCTGCACTTGTAATAAAAGCTCAAAATCAAAGCAGTTGGCAGGCAATTTGTAAAAATCTCCATTCAAGAAGATTCCCTTTTCCCTCAAAAGCCTTTCTGATTAGGCTTTTGCAGCTTTTTATTTTATTTTCATTATTACTGTTTATAGCAGTGTTGTCTCATTTGCTGTAGACATGATCTGTGGCAATTTACTCTGAGAGTATGCTACATTTAAGTCACTCTGGAATATGCAAACATATCATCATAGCCATAAATTCCAACCTAGGAAGTTAGTTTTTCCAGGGAAATTCCATGATCACTTCCAGCAATAACAGAACCAACACAATTGAGGCAATTTAAACACACCAAACTTCCCATTCCACTTACAGTATATAGTAAAAAATCTACCTAACATGATATCATCAAATATTTATAGATCAGATTTGACACATCAAATTGTCCAGTATACAAACGAAATGACATGTGAAAGAAGCTGATATTGAAGCAATCCTTCAATTAAGAAAAGATAGCTTGGCACATCTGAAAATTTGGTCAACTGCTAGTCTGCTAGACTGCTGTGAAGTTAGTGTTGCAGAACAAGAATGCCAACATATGTGGTAAATTTATATTAAAATTATAATTTCAAATAGTGATCCTGTGGTCAAAGAAACCAAAGTCAATATCCAGTGAAGAGCATGGAAAAAATAATTTTGAATGCTCATCTACTTGATGACAACAAAAACAGATTACCTTGAGAAGGTTTTTGTTTACCTTATCTGTAATTTATGTAACTTATCTGTTTGCTTTAAAAAAAAAATTGGGGTGTAAATGATGTTTGGCAGACGTTCTTCTAGAATTGGACTGAATATGGAGTTTTGCATACATAGTGTGCAATGGACAAACACTTCCCACTGGCCAGAAAATTGTGTACTGAGGCTTGTCATTGCAAACAATTATTTTTGATAATCTGGAAATTGAACTGCTGATCTAACCAACATATCTTATGGCGTCTGTTAAGAAAGCTGTTTGAGTATTGATGGAACCCCTGGGTCAAACTTTTGGTAAAGTTTAATTACTGTTTGTCTGAGGTATAAATTTAGCACATACTGGAAATGGATTTTGCTTCATACAGGATTGAATTGCTGTATCATTATTTTTTTTGTGAAATTGTTTAAAGGAATATGTACGAAGTGAACACGATGAAGTAGGCAGTAACTGGCAGAAACTGAATTCATTACAATTGATACTTTAACACCCAAATTCCTGCCCTTTGTCATTCCTAGATATAGTCAGGCTAGTAAACATAATATGTAATTTGGTGAGAACCTGGACGTCTTCAAAACTGAATTAGACATCGTATTAATACATAAACTATAATTGAAACAGTACATTTTAGCGTAGCACAAGAGTACATACTTATTTTGAATCAAACACATTAAGTCTGAGAGTGAAGACAAAAACGTTTATTATTGTGGATTGGCAATAGGACACTGTTTTTGAGAGGGACTACGATTTTTGCTGTAGAAGGAAGGTCCACGAACTTCTGACACTATGTAGTGTTTAGTAACGGTAACTTTGTTAGTATATATATTTTTTTAAAAAAAGAAGACTTCATGTACAAGGGAAGCTAACGAAAAGGTAACTATTTTGATTCGGTGTCTTATTTTATTCGGAGAAATTACTAGTTGGCCACAATTACACACCCGCCATTTGCAGGAAATTTTGTGTACGAGCCGTTAGGTTTGAAAGGTTTATTTATTTAAAAACTGACAGTAAAACACTGTTTTTGGTTAGTAATTGTATAGTCTGGGCATTATAATGTTATAGCAAACCCTTAAAATGTGCGTCAGTGCTTACTGAGCCCAGATTTTAGTTATTTGTACAATGGGTGCAAGTGATATCGTAGGTTGGCAGGGGAAACATGTCAGTTTGAGAAGCATCTTACTCAGTACAAGACATGGTTACAGCACTTAGAATTTGCAGCATAGTGGTGATGTAATTGCATTATAATGGTAAGCAATTACGGTATAACATTCCTTTCCCAATTTTATGGGGTTAAAGACTGTCACTGTGTCTTTCTTATGTAGATCATGGGGAACAAGCCCTAGTTTGAAGATGGTACAGGTATAAAATAGTTGACAGTGTTCTGTACTTACGTTAAAAAGTTCTGATTTCAGTATGGATTCTTGTCATGGCGAGATCAGTAGTTTGGTATCCAGTTCTATGGACATATCAGAACCATTGGGGTCTGTCACACACAACCAGGAAGTTAATGGCTTCAGTACCAGCCTGCAAATACGATCAAGTGCAAGAGTATCCAAAAAAATGCGACTTGACTCTATTGGCACACCGGTAACATCAGTAGTTCCTGATAAGAAAGGTGCTCCTCAGTCTTCTTCATAATTCTGCATTATAAAGCAGTTGGCAGGTTGAGGTTATATGCAACACATTCGCTAATTCTTTGTCATATACTTTTGGTAGTTGATTGCAGCAGGAAGCATACTTAAAGTGAAATGTTACTTTTTTTTTTACATTTTCCATTCAGTGCATTGTGATTCAGTTGTTACCATGTGACCAGCAAATACACACACTTTTTTTAGAACTACAGTAATGTTTAATATGCAAATTTTTTTACATTTTACATTCAGTGCATCGTGATTCACTTGTTACCATGTGACCAACAAATGCATACACTTTGTTAGAATTACAGTAATGTTTTAATACACAAACTCTTACATGTTTCAGTCCTTACTGGCCCATCATCAGGGAGTACACAGTTGTATAAAACAACTGTCCAACCCTTGTATCATTCCCAGCATGTAGAATTGTCGCAAGTTTGCCATTGTATGTGTATAGAGATGAATATGTGCACAGTACCTGGATCAGTTTGTAGGTTTGAGTGTGTTTACGAACTTGCGACAATTCTAGATACTGGAAATGATGGAAGGGTTGGATGAATGTTTTATACAACTGTGCACTTCCTGGTGATGGGCCAGTAAGGTCTGAAACATGTAGGAATTTTCATGTTAAAACATTATTGTAGTTCTAACAAAGTGTGTGTGTGCATTTGTTGGTCACATTGTGACAACTAAATTGTTATTTATATGTGCCATTAAATGTTTTATTGATGGAAATACCCTTATAATTTAAACCTTTACATAACATTAGTTGCTGAAATACTTGATGTCTTACTCCAGCAGTGAATTTTTTTCAGTGTCTTAGCATAGGATTTGTACTGTACTGTAAGTGTAACAAGTATAGGAGCCCACAGTATGGGACATGCTCAGGTACATATTTTATATTTCCATCGAAGTCACTCAGTATATACCCAGCTAAAGTTAAGTTTGGTTTCATAATCGTGGTTTGAGTTGCATATGAAAATTCTTTTGTTTTCTATGCTAACTCTTCCCATATTGTACTATATGTTACCATTGAATACAATAGTTCACTGATGTTGTTTATGTCACAAGCTTATGCAGTATGTTATGGCAGTAACTTCCATCTTTAGGTGTGTATTTGCCTTGTCTGAAACTCATACAAAAGCAGTCTCTATCTCTCATCAGTTAAATAAGATTTTTAAAACAAATATTGGGGTTAATTAGATAAAATATCAGTTCATTTTTTGTGATGTTTTTATCTGCGGTGTTTTTGTGGGTTCTTATGACTTTCATGTATCATTTATTGAGGTTTAGTTTTTGTGTAGAGGTGAACCGTATTTATCACATTGTTGTACGCTGATCACCATTAATGTAGATATTCCATTTAATTTAAACATGTCACTTTAAGTTACTGTGATTTGAATTCGAACAAAAGTGACACATTGTTATGTTTTTGCCTACAGAACTAACAAAGGTTGATGAAAAATCTGAAAAACTTGAGAAACTTGATAAACCAGAGAAGGCTGACGCTAAGCAAAATGAGGCAAAACCAAAGAAAAGAACTTGGGAGCTGTGGTCACAGGATGATAAGAATACATTTTTTGAAGCTCTAAATGAATATGGTAAAGATTTTGATGCAATCCAGAATCATTTTGCAACTAAGGCAAGGAAGAAGGGAATGATAGGTGAGCACCTGATAAAGAACAAAGATCAGGTGCGACACTTTTACTACCGGACATGGCACAAGATCTCAAAGCATCTCAAGTTCTCAGATGGTGAGCTGTTGTTTTCTTATATTATAATAAAATAAGCTTGCAGTCTTGCCTGATGTGAATACTGTTTCCTGAAGTGAATTTTATTCTCTCTGTTTTGTTCTTTGTGAAATATGTCACCTGCATGTTCTGAATTTAATTCTACTGCATCTTTGCATTTGATGCCAAATGGTGATTACACATGCACATGTGTGTGTGTACACATGCACACACATACACACACACACACACACACACACACACACACACACATTAAAGATGCTAACTTTTACATTTCAGCATCAAGTGTTACACATTCATATTTGCAAGAAACTTGTGTAATTGGTACCATGAACAATGCATAGAATGTCATGGTTGAGTGCATAGGGAGGTTGCAAGTTCAAATTTTGGTCTGGAGACCAGCTACTTAGACTAATTTTCTTCAACTTTTTTTTTCTCCCAGTCCCCACCACAACAAATGCCAGGAAGTACCTTAAATTAAACCATGACTGCTTCCTTCCACAACTTTTCTAATTAGTTACTCATTGTCCTGCAATTCAATGCTCTGTTGTCTGATGTGTAGGCTGTGTCATTAATAAACCATGAATGAATGAATGAAGAAATAAATAAGTAAATGGTTAAATCATCATCATCATCATGATCCTGAAGGGTTAGGTGTGTTTCCTGTTCCTTGATCCTCAAGATGAAGTTGGTCCCTTCATCTCTTCCTCGGTCGTCCTATGTTCCTTCGTCCTTTTGGTTTATATTGTAGTGCTTGTTTTGG
>Ga0123352_10010245_pt1 | contig 14712 bp, 10 predicted proteins | sample TergutLab28metaG_FD_89700 | JGI IMG/M metagenome (GOLD analysis project Ga0123352, IMG submission 89700) | Labiotermes labralis P1 segment gut microbial communities from Petit-Saut dam, French Guiana - Lab288 P1 | ecosystem: Host-associated > Arthropoda: Insects > Digestive system > Gut ... | reverse complement strand
TCCTTTCCTCCTGCAATGTCAGCGACCAAGCTTCACACCCATACAAAACAACAGGCAAAATTATAGTTCTATATATCTTGATCTTTAAATTTTTGGATAGCAACCTGGAAGACAAAAGGTTCTCCATCGAATGATAGCAAGCATTTCCTGACCCCAATCTGCTCTTAATTTCTTCCGCAATAGAATTTTGATTTGTTAAAATTGTTCCCAAATATTTAAACTTTTCCACCCTCTCGAAGGTACTGTTATCAATCCTCACACTGTGAATTCGTCCTGCATTCTGATCTCGAGACATGACCATGTACTTAGTTTTATCAGCACTTACTTCCAGTCCAACTTCTTCGGGCATAATATTCATAAAAAAACCGTCATAAAATTTCGTCAACTTTATACACAAATTTCTGTCAGGGACTTACACGAACATAAAGTCCCAGAAACTCCACCTTTCCTCACCGTCCAGCAGAAGTACGCTGCAAAGGAAAGTGCACGACGCAGGTACCGCCTCCTGTCCCTCCATGCTATGCCTCTAGAGAAACGAGTGGCTTAGATCGTCGTTTACTGGAAGATGACGCCAGGAGAGGCGACGTCTCTGGATTAAGAGAAGCCATCAGCCCTACAACACGCAGAGCTTTCCTAGGGACGCTAATACTCTCTAATTGGAGCACTCCAAGAAAACGGAAACCATTAGTGAACTCTAGACGAGCCACGGCCAGTTACACACACGCACACACACACACAAACACACACACATACACATGAACATCGCACAATGTAATAACGGCAGAGTCTGCGAACATAGAGTGGGGGGGGGAGATCAGAAAATACACCTAAAATAACTAGTGGGATGGGAAGGGTATGTAGAATGCACGAAAAAATGTAAACATATTCTCGTACATTATAGCGGGAAAACCAGGAAACAACTGGCTTTTTAGAAAGTCTAGGGGGATACGGGAGAATTATGGCAAATTTTAACCCTTTGAAGACTGAAAAAATGAAAGCATTGTTTCTCTGTGTCCCCGATTTCCAGAAGTGCATTGCTTTATCTATAGTTGCCTAAGGTCAGTCCGCTTGTCGTTCTGATACACATTAAGACGAAGCTGAGTATGGTGCACAGGTGGAATGATACTGACACAGGAAAACCGAAAAAAATCGGAGATTAGTTTGTCGCCGTTCCATAATCTGTATTAAAGATTCAGCTCATATCTCACAGAGAAAAGGGTGTACCAACTTTACAAAAGACCAAGCCAATCACTAAGTCACTAGACTCGTTCGCAAAATTGCGAAAAGCGAATATTATCTTCGCCATGTCTGTCTTTCCGTCCGTCCGTCCGTCCGCATGGAACAACTATAGACACCCACTGGAGAGATTTTCGTAAAATTCGATATCTGAGTATTTTTTTTAAAAGCTGTCGAGAAAATTCAACTTTCATTAAAACAAGACAAGAATAACTTTACGTGATAACATATGTTCTTTTGTGGTAATATGTCGCTCATTTCTTCTGATAATAAAAAATGCTCCAGACAAACAAACGAAGTGAAAATAAAAACACACGTTTTATGTTCAATAATTTTTCCCCCACCGAAAATCGTGCCGTTCATGGGATAATGTGGAAAAACGCTGTAGCGCCATAGGGGGACAAACATCATAACATAAAAAAGGCGCATACGCTTTGGATGCTGGATAACTGAGGCTACAAACACACACAAACACACGCAATACTTACTTCTTTTCCATGGCAACCGTGGTTACGCGCATGCGCCTCAATGTTACGTCATACCTACATTGCCAGTCTTGTATTATCTTAACACAGATGTTAAGACGAACTGTATATATGCAGTCTAAACACATATCTATTGTGCTTACGATATTGAGCGACTACGTGCCACACTACAGGGAATATCTCGATCAGAAGAGTAAATGGTAAAGCAGTCCCGTTACAGGCCTGGAGTGGCCCAGAGGGTTCCAGGAAATTAAGGTTCCCAGATTTCATGACAACGGCACAGGATGGTGGTAAGGTTGTCAGCCTTAAGCACCGGCCGCCTTTACCTCCAGGAAATGCTCCTGGTACTCATTTCTGTTAGAGGCTGAATCGACCCCTGGGCCATAGTGCGATCGGAAGGATTTTACGTCAATGAAAAATTCCAATGACACCAGCTGGGATCGAACCAGCGACCTTCCGATTTGTAACACAGCACCTTAACCACTGTTCCACCGCGGTCCCCTCCATCAGAAGAGTAACATTCAAAATTTCGACACCGTACCATAGCTTATTTAGCTAATGAGTGACTACACCATAGTAACAGCTAATTAGATACATCGTAGTAACGTGGCTACGGCCTAGACAACCGACGAAATGTGGTTCCATTCTTAACACTGTAAACAGATTTCGCTCTTCTTCCAAGTACAGACCGGTTTGGGGGTCATTTAATGGGTACGGGGTGTCTTTCCCCAGGTTAAAGCGGTCTGGGGCGTTAAAAAGACGACTCTGCTCCAAATAGTGGCCAGGTTAAGCTACAACTCCACTCTTCCACACATGTTCAATGCATGCAAATTGACAACTCATTCGGTACTGCGTTACAACTGAAGGTAATACGCGCAAACAAAACACCCCTCAGAAAATCTTCCGTGAGCCAGAATCAGTTAAAAGTGTCAATGTCATCAAATTTTCACAGACTGCACGACTCAAGTGTCACTAAACTCACTGTGCCGTAAGCCGCAATTGACAGTGCGAACACAGAACCAGAAATGCCACACCCACAACCCTTTACATTTCGATAGCCTTGTGCATTCTGCACTACAAACTGTTATTGAATTTACGCCGTGTCTTCCAGCATTACATACCGGGGGCAAGGAAGAGAGAACAATGGCTTCACAGATGGGCATTTCCTTGGGACTGGAGCGATATAAGGGTGACAGCGGGACAAAATTAGCAGAATTCTGGAGCACGGGGCAGATGAGGAATACCAGTTCACCAACAAGTACACAATCAGTCGCCTACGGAGCCCTAATCCGTTCAACGTTATGAATGAGATATCTCGTTCAAACACCGCTCATGCCAACATTCACTAAATCCTTAATTTTATATCTTACCTGAGAATAAACTTTCTTGACCTGCGCTGACACTTCAAACTGCCAAAGTACGGCCTGTCGACAATAGTGCAGTGAGCTGTAAGTTGTAGTGGATTGTTAGTGCAGTCAGCTGTAAGTTGAAGTGGAATGTTAGTGTGGTGAGCTGTAAGTTCAGGTGGAATGTTAGTGTGGTGAGCTGTAAGTTGAAGTGGAATGTTAGTGTAGTGAGCTGGAAGTTGAAGTGGAAAGTTAGTGTCGTGAGCTTTAAGTTCAATCTGAGTGTTAGTGTAGTGGGCCGTAAGTTAAAGCCGAGTGTTAGTGCAGTGAGTTGTAAGTTGAAATGGAATGTTAGTGTAGAAAGCTGTAAGTGCAAGCTAAGTGATAGTGCAGTGAGCTGTAAGTTGAAGTGGATTGTTAGTGTAGTAAGCTGGAAGTTGAAGTGGAAATTTAGTGTAGTGAGCTGGAAGTTCAAGTTGAGTGTTAGTGTAGTGAGCTGTAAGTTAAAGCTCAGTGCTAGTGCAGTGAATGGTATGCTGAAATGGAATGTTAGTGTAGAAAGTTGTAAGTGCAAGCTGAGTGACAGTGCAGTGAGCTGTAAGTTGAAGTGGATCGTTAGTCCATTGAGCTGTAAGTTGACTTGTATTGTTAGAGCAGTGAGCTGTAAGTTGAAGTGGAATGTAAGTGTAGTGATTTGTAAGTTGAAGCGTAATGTTCTTGTAGTGAATTGTAAGTTGAAGCGGAATGTAAGTACAGTAAGCTGACGTCGCTGTAACCGTTTGATTCTGTTCGCTTCGAAGCCTCGGAAGGTACAGTTGTACTTTGTTGTTCAGTTTCATTCCGACAGTAGATAATAATTGCACCAAATAATAACAATATGCATTTTGTATACCTTCTGCAAAGGTAATGGCATGGCTCTTGCAGCGGAATGCCAGTGGCGATATCCAGAACGTTGAGTTCCACGTCAAAACACAGTTCGGGATGTACGCAGACTTTTGAGTAAGACTGATTCCTTCAGAAGAGTGATTGCAAAAAAAAAAAAAGGACAAAACCGGCTCGGAGAAGATAAAGCTCCGTTTGCAGTAAAGCGAATCCATTGTCCAAGTTCATGCAGAATTTCCGTGAGCGCTGGTAGGCTATTGCACCGACACAAATACAGAAAATTTTGCACGATACTGTTTTTCATCTGTACCACCAATAAGGTAGCGCAGTCGGTATAGCGAATGACTATGGGCTGGACGGTCCGGCATCGAATCCCGGTGTGGACGAGATTTTCCGCCCATCCAGACCGGCCCTAGGGCCCATCCAGCCTCCCGGGTGTAAAGTGCGGCCGGGGCGTGCTGCTGACCACTCACCCACTTCTAGTGCCGCAGTCATGGAAGAGTAGAGTTATACCGCTACCCACTCTCTGAGCCACACCGGGCCTGTAACGGGTCACTTTACCTTACCACCAATAAGGAAAAGAATACATCATGCCAAAAGCACAAATTTGACAACAGCTGTAATCATAGGCACAAATTGTGCCTCTCATATGTTCACTGAAGGGGCTAAAATTATGTTTTGCGCCTTTCAGAACATAAGAATTCCAAACTCATGGACAGATCAATATCACAATTAAGCAGATGTAGTAATTTTCAACTGAAGTTCTCTTCAAACGTACCATATGAAGTACTGCGAAGGCACCAACTTGGGCCACATTATACATATTTGAAACCCACTTAATACAGGAAGGTTTGACAGATTTAAATATCGCCTTATTTAGAGGGCGTCTTTTTCAAAATGCGACGAGTATGGACACAGCATGATGATGCACATCCTTATATCGGTTGAGAGTTTACGATATGATTGAAAGAAAATTATCAAGGAAGGTGGACAGAAGATACCGACCAGTGGCACAACCACCTCAGTCACCCGACCTCAACCAGGTAGATTTCTTCCTCGGTTGTTGCATGCAGTCTAGGATGTACCGCACAGGTAGGCTGGAAAGTAGGCAGCAGGCGGTACCCTACACAGTCGAATGCAACACACTCAGTGGGAACATAAATTGAAGCCATGTTTCGTAGAAGGCATGTAGTCATTTGGCGACCGCTCCTAAAATGTAACTTACTTATGATTGTTTAAGTTAATATTAATAAACGTTCATTGAAGCGAACTTTGCATTCATTGTAACAATACCCTAGCGCTTAAGTCGATAACGGTTTTTAATCGACCTATGATTTTTTCATTAATATGCCATCTACAACATGCTCCTGAGTTTGCGGAACAAACCGCAGAACGCCTGAATGTGGGCGCATGCGCAGGTGCGTACGTGTCAATCACACGCAGTTTTAATTACACCATGTCTTCGTAGCCGAAATCGATAGGCATAATAAAGTTGCTTGAAATTATAAAAAGTCTAAATAAAAAAGGCAAAGACTGTAAAGTTATCCCTGTGCCCCCCTTGAAGGAAAATGGGGGTACAAGCCTAGGTCTTTCACTGTTCTTAATTTTGGAACTAGACGCAAGTTCGTTGGTTAGTTTCAAGAACCGGCTGCTTTAACCCCTGAAAATCCCCGATACCAACGGAATAGAAGGCTGGATGGGCCAAAGAAAATGCCCTATTTTATTTTTAAGTATCTGTTATCAAAGCCACCTGCTTGTAGAGTCAGCACTGGTTTCAAGCACGTCTGTTATAAGAGTAATTACGTCCTTATAGCTCACACAGCAGTCTGGTGCTGCCATAACATTCAGAGTTCAAGCAGTTTCAGTAGGCATACTTCCTCAGGCAACGTTTTCGACATTTGTTTTGAATTTTGTTTGGCTCTGTTAGAAGACGGAAACCGCAAAATATCTTGATGCGATTAATCGTCGGACTAATCACAATGTCTCTCATTAATTTCGATTTAGACTTTGTTGATACAGATGGCTAAATTATATCTTCCCCATTGCACTTTATGTTCTTTCTCTGTGTACCAATGGTACTTAATAGGAACGAGGGTGTACTGCTACGGTGTCTTGTTACCACTCATTACCATTCAAGCTTCATCCCTTATAGAAGCACTTCTGATGTGCTTGTTTGTTCGTCTTGGGGTGCGTTATATAAAATCGTTACTCTAGCCCCTCTCCTATCAAAATTTCAGCAAACATCCCCTTCAGTAAACCAGAATAACTTACATAAAGTTTTAAACTTTTCTCTAATGGATTTTCCATCAAATCTCCGGTAAATACAAGGTAAAAAGAGTCAACGACTTTTAATAACATGGCCATAAAGTCGAAGGGTTTTAACATGAAATAAGCCGGTCAGAGAACACAAGAAGGGAAATTTCCAGGGCCTGGAATCTTGTTTACTTTCCTTAAAATAACTCGGTGCGCGTCATATGAAAAAGTACATAAAATAGGCATACAGAATGGAGGTTATACACGTGTGCATCCGTTGTTCTGCGTGATTTTAAACCAAAATTATGTAAAGGGTTTCTGTGTTTCGATATTTGTTTTCTACACAAAGGGTTTTCCATACAATTCAATTTTAGATTTTAACTGATCAATATAATCTCTGCAGCACATGACGCCCACAAAAAAGTATGAATTTTAATTAAAAATGATTCACATTTTTTAAAAAAATTATAAAAGCACAAAACACAAAATATTCACTTCACAAAGTCTACAAATTTACAAAAAATAATTTTCGATACTGAGAATACTTAATGAGATGAAGAGTCTACTGAGTGGCAGGTTAAGTTTTGAAAGTCACAATTTTACACAAAGCAAACCAGTATGTAAGTCGAAACAGTATATGCGTTAAATAAAGAGCATGGAAATGTAGCAGGTCTTTATTTCGGAAGGAAGATAGCGTCGATAAGAAAACAGAAAGTTCCAAAACAAGCATGTTGAAGGAGGCCTAGATCTGTTACCTAAGAGAATTTCAAGCATCGTTAACCACTTCCCTGTTAAGCCTCTGACGAATTCGACTTTATTCCCAAGAGTTGTTTTCTCAGAACACAAAATATTGCAACTCGAAAACAGGGAAGTGAGGTCACAAATTTTGTCAAGATTTGCGTTTATAAACAGAGGCGGACCCCATTGTTGGCGGAGTCGGTCTCATTTCTGAAACGTTTAAATACGTATCATATGGCGGTTAGTACATAAAATGTCAAAAACGCGATATTTTCTGTGTGTAAACTGAACACGATAGCGCTCTGCACGCAGACAGATCACCGTACATACAAACCATACAAATACAGGCACTTCCTACCGTCACACAAAATACAAAATTAGTAACTCGGAAGGAGGCCATGGCTGAGTGGGTTGGTGGGTGTGGGGGTGGGGGAATGGGGGGGGGTACACGGTCTTGTCCATACAGTGAAGCCGAGCGCGAATTTCTCTCTTATAGGCTATACACGTCACCTGAGGCGTGAAAAGGGGTGGGTACTTTCCAAGAACAAGTTCCCTTCTGATGCTGCTCCCAGCTATTCATTCATCATCAGGACAAGGCAGGCACAACTCAGCCGACAAGCCTCCCTACATTTTAATTACGTTTCGTCTTAAAAGCCAATAAAGTCACCCCTTCCCTTCATTCTGCCCCTCTTCTCACAAGAATTCTTTCCCCTAGAGTCTATCCAGAAATTCTTCCCGCCCTCCTCTGTCGTTCACACAGCTCGGTTCACAGTGCCTTCTGTACAGTAGGCAGAATGACTTACAGCCTCTCCAGTGCTTGCAGTAGTACGTGGAACACAGCACTGCATGAAAACCTAAGAATGCATGGACGGGGTATCAAAATAGGAAAAAAGAAATATTGACATACATACATACATACGTACATACATACATACGTACCTTACCGACATATATACATACATACATGCATACATACATACGTACATACATAGATACATAACTTACCAACATACATACATACATACATATTTATGATTAAGTGATATTAAATGGAGCAGTAATGAGATGGTTAATTAATTTCTGTACCTTTGGTTTCCTGCCACGCGTCCTCTTCATCATCGAATTAGTGAAGCCCTGAGACGCACGCTCTAACAGATGAACAACGAACTACTGAACTTGAAACAGTTTGATTTGCTTTATGCAGCGACAATATTAACTGCAAGATCCGACAGCCAACTGCCCACAACAAAGTATTAAGTTACAAATATAACACCGCTCTGCACGACAATTGGAAATCGACTTGTTATGCTCGGTCTCTTCACACGTGCCTATGAAATATTTGTATTGATTCCTTTGTTGATATTATCAAAGGCTAAAAAGAAGGTTGTAACAATGTTCTGTTGAAACTTGAGCATCATGGACTGGCAAACTGCACATTCGTTTGTTGTCCAGCCTTATCATTCTGAAGGAATGTATTAGCATGGCTCGCGATCGCTCATGAATCAGGCGAGCGACTTCTATGAAACTTTGAGATTTGCTGTGGACATCAAGCTTAGAAAGTACGTCTACCGCATTCTGTAACAATAGTTGTGCGAACACTTTGACTTGTGAGTTGGGAGCGACATCGGACATACTTTTAAATTTACAAACTGTGTGTGGTAGCAGATATGAGGAGAGAAGGAAAATACTCTTTTGTTTAGACAACATTATTAAGAATGTAAAATAACAGAGAATTGTTGTCAGCTGTGGGTGTTGTAGTTACGTGCTGGAGACAAGAGTATAAATGTTATCATACACAATGCAAGAAATAAACGCAGAGGTAAATTTGTCACTGCGCTCACCATAAAAGCATTGTGGGAAGTGGTGGTGTATCCCCCCTTATTCTTAACCTCCTGCAAACCACTATTTCAATCATTGGGAATACTGACTATGACTTCTCAATACACATACATACACACATACACATATGCATACATACATACATACATGCATGCATACATACATACATACATACATACATATGCATATACATAATACACACATGCATACATACATACATACATACATACACACACACATAAACACACACGCATACGGTAGGCTAGGCCCCAGATCTGTCTTTGAAATTCACGGCGAATAAAAAAATACAGGCGGATTGGTGAAACCAAAACTTACCACATATATTTCTCAAATCCGTCTTTCCGAATATTTTATGGATGTGCCTAACCAACTGTTGCAAGATACTTTCTTCACGGACAAAGCAGACGGAGCGTCAAGAGTCAAGAGTACCTTTATACAGCGCCAAACGTCAGACTTGGTGCATCTTCACTTCCACTTCCCTAAAAACTTCCACACCGTGAAGCAGCACAGATATCTGACATCAGACCATCCAATCAAATGCTCAGTCAGCACATCAAAAAATTGGGCCAACACGGAAGCTTTCCTTATATTTTCCAACACAAACATTGTCGTGAAATTTCCCGTTCCCAGATATATGATAAATGCAATTGAGAAAGTGTATTTAAAAAACGAAGAACCTAAAATTGACCACATCTACAATCACTGCAGGACTATCGACTAAGCTACGGGAAGGATGATCCAGGGTTAGAAATCAGGCAGGGATAAACGATTTTTGTCCAAAACGCACAGACCAGCTCCGAGGCCCATGCAAACTCCTATGTATTGCGTATCGGGGTTCTTTGGTGGGAGTAAAGCGGTTGGGGTGTGCAGTTGACCACTCACCTCCATACAGTGCCGAGGCTGGGAATAAATGGATCTAAGCCTTTGCCCCCTACAAGCCTTCATGGTGTGGACAGGGAAATCTACAAATCTTGATGTTTTACTGAACATGCATCTAAGTATAATCTTCGTAATTAACCAACTTAATGCACAATTTCTTGTTTTATAATAAGTTTATTATATGCTTCTACATGTTTCGAGCACTACTGTCCTCATCATCAGGAGGTCAAAATTGTATTACACAGCATCTGGTATCATCAAACCCGTAGGTGGTCGTCCCGTGCACAGGTTGAGAGAGGACACAGGTGTGATGATACCAGATGCCGTAAAATACAATTTTGACCTACTGATGATGAGCACATAGTGCTCGAAACATGCAGAGGCATATAATAAACTTATTAGAAAGCAAGAATTTGTGCATTAAGTTGGTTAATTACCAAGGGAAATCAACTTTTTACCTTCACCTATCCGCATAAATGAACACAAAAGGAAGACGGGTGAAAACAGAGAAATGATAGATGCTGAAAATATTTAAAGATACTGCAGTGACGCCACGGATGTGTACACACGTGACTTGCTATTGAACGCCGCAGGCAATCACTATGTTTCAGTTGAAGGCAACACGAAACACTGTGACTTTCTACTCCGCAGTAAACACGCTTTCAGGGTACTAGATTAAAATACATTATTGTATAATCCGATTGAAAGCAGAAATATGGTTACAAATTATAAAATTTTAAACAGTTTTACGCTCCGTTTAATACGGAATTAATGACCACAAATTATGTACCCACTGTATCACCCGGATTACATGTTACCCTCGTTAGGCATCTTAGACAGAAAAAAAATCAGTCTCAGAGGAGATAAATTTTGTACGTCATTTATAAAACATGCCTCAAAGAGCGGAGACCGCGGTAGCACAGTGGTTAAGGTGCTGTGCTACATATCGGAAGGTAGCTGGTTCGATTCCAGCTGGTGTCAGTGGATTTTTCATTGATATAAAATCCTTCCGATCGCACTATGTCCCTGGGGTCGACTCAGCCTCTAACAGAAATGAGTACCAGGATTATTTCGTGGGGGTAAAGGCGGTCGGTGCATAAGGGTGACAACCTACCACCATCCTGTGCCTTTTTGACGAAATCTGGGAACCTTAACTTCCTGGAACCCTCTGGGCCTGTCCGGGCCTGTAATGGGACTGCTTTACCTTTTGTTCTGGATGTATGGGGGAACGTGGTGGCGCAGTTACTTGCGGCACTGCGCTACAAACCTGAAGGTTGCGGGTTCGACTCCCAATGATGTCATTGGAATTTTTCGTTGACAAAATCCTTCCGGCTGCAATATGGCATTGGGGTTGACTCAGCCTCTACAGAAATGCGCACCAAGAATATTTCCTGGGGGTAAATGCGGCCGGTGCGTAAGGCTGACAACCTACCAATATCCTGTGCCGTTGTCAAGAAATCTGGGAGCCTTAACTTCCTGGAACCCTCTGGGCCTGTCCAGGCCTGTAACGGGTCTGCTTTACCTTCACACTTAAAATGGATCTTCCACAAAAACTTCTGTAATTGTGGCACAGTATCTCCTTGTGTCATGTGCGCCCTACTTATTCGAATTAATTCCGTCTATACCCAACTCGAATTACTGTTCAACCGTTAAAGATATTGTAAAGCGAAACCAGGAGAAAAAAATGACAAAAAATTAGGAAAATTTAATAATGATTCAGTAACTAACACACGACTTGACAAGCGTCTCTCACAGGTCCGTCAAACACAGCAGGAAATGACAAAACGAATCGGCTGACAAAATACTTGAAAAACGTGTGGCGAGTTAGTAATCAAACCCAAGTTTCTAGGTGCATCGGTCGCAGCAGAAATCTAACCTAAATTATGTAACTGTAAAAAATGTATTTCAAAGTAGTTCCCTGCTATACTTTGCACGGAAGAAGCAGCTACTGTGGATGCCATTCAAACTGTGCCAAGACATCTGAAAATTAAGGTAAGGCTATAGGCCTATTCCTGATCAGTTATTACACACATACATCCGTCACAGAGGCTAAAAACACGTACGTATATGTCTGCAAAGTAGTAGTAGTAGTAGTAGTAGTAGTACTAGTACTAGTAGTAGTAGCATTAGCAGTAGTAACAGTAGTAGTATCAGTAGTAGAACTAGTAGTAGTAGCAGTAGTAGTAGTCGTCGTAGTAATTAGCAGTAAAGTTAATTTAATATTACTTGTATATCTCCAGGTGGTTCTACGTAAATACTAATTCATTATCCAAACAAACACAACACGGTTCATTTATTTACTTTTCTACAACACCTTTCGGCCGTTATATTTGGTCATCATCAGGCAATAACACAAGTACAAAATTGGAAAACTATGCTATGGAAGAGGCCATCCTTTCAAAATTAGCGTGATAAATTAACAAAAGTTAGCCATTTTGTATTTGTGCTTCTGCCTGATGGTACCCGAATACAGCCATCGAAACATGTTGCAGAAAAGTACGAGTAAGTGAATGAACGTACAGTGCTGAAGTGTTGTATTTGTCTGGATAGTAAATCAAAATTAACTAGCACAACAGAATTGTGTTCTACAAAAAAAAAATTACAGATTCAACCTCCAATTTTCCCCGCACCCCAATCCCAAGCCTCATTTATCCCCACACAAGAATTGCACAAGCCTTGTTCCAATGGTCGTAAGATATAAGCTAAATATGAAATTCCTATAGACTCGTTGCTCTTCCATTTGATGCTGCAATTTCTAACAACTTCTGTGACACGCATTTCAGGACTCCACACAAGTCCTTGGTACCTTACATCTGCTGCACATTTGGAAAAACATGCAGATTGTATAAATGAAGGAAAATTGCATACGTAAGACCCAAGACGTCCATAAGCACAGCCACAGAACCCAGATAATGTATTATGAATGTGTTTGGTGTACCTATTTATTGTGCTCTCTGTTCTTGCATATACAGAATCTAGAAGGTACACTGTTAGCATCCCTGTATAGCGGGTAACAGCAACTTCGTGCGCACCACTAGTTTTAAAACCAGACTACAAAATAAGAGGCGGAACGAAGAACCGGACGCCCCAGTATGGTTAACACTAAAGGCCCGAATTACACACGCTCCTGAGACGGCTTCATTATCCTCCAGCCCCTACGTTTTTATGTGCAAAAGAAACTTCGACATAAATAAATAATTGATTTACCTTCGTAAAATTCCTACAGCGACAGTTACTTTTAAGACATGTCGGAAATAAACTATATCGGACAAAACACTGTCGTGGGAGAGAACACTTCCCGAGTAAGGGCTCAAATATTCTAACACTGTGTCTATTGTTAAGTAGTTACCGATGTTTCCGCGGAGTTTTCTGCCCTGTTCTTTCATACTTAACTTATTGTATCATATCAAAATTATGCGCAAAGCACAACACGAGACCCTATTGTTTCGTTTGATTCAGAAATCTACAGACAGCATATGTCGAAACCAACCTGCCTTGAGATTATTAGGTATGTAACAAATTTTCACAAATGTATAACGTTTTGATTGTAAGAAATCAACAATCTTATAATACCGACAATTATTGTTCTCGCTATTCCTTGCTGCTTGCATTATATAAGAACACTGACCATACAAAATGTTTACATTAAAATAATTATTACTTCTTAAAGACTGACAAAAGACAACCATAATTTGACGTTCAGGTGACCATGAATATTGATAAATTGTTATAATAAAACTAACTAGATGCACTAATGTCTCAAATTTATTTTTGGAATAAAACTCTACGTGTTTTGGACAGTTCCTCTGTCCATCATCAGGACAGTTTACTGACAGCTCGCAAGCTGTCAGCAAAACTGTATGACATATACCATTGATGTGTGTACAGTGAAAAACTCCTGATGATGGACAGAGGAACTGTCCGAAACATGTAGAATTTTATTCCCCCAAAAAATTTGAGAAATTAGCGCATCTAGTTGGTTTTATTAAAAGCATAAGAAGACGAACGCAAAATGAACTACTACAGACATAGCACGAATTTAGGGAAATAATTATTACCAATAAAGTGAACAAAATTACAAAGTGTAATATTCCAGCCTTTATAACAAATGATCTTCACGTATCCCTGATGTTGGTGGTGACAAGGGCGACACGAACTCGACGCGATATTCTTACAAATACATAACCATAACCATAACCACTCTGGCCAACACGTAAGCACCGTGACGAACTGACATAAAGCTCAACACGTACAGAACAATATAAAAGAACCATAAATGTTACAAGCTCGTTCAGTTTGATCTGTATTGCAAAGTCATACCGGACGATCAACAGGCTTGCCAACAGCCGATATAATCACGTGATAACGCTGCACCTTCTCGATTGGTTGATATGGAGATTGAGTGGTTTCCTTCTGACATAGAACTGGACCTATCTGACCTCGTTATAACAATTGATTTTGATCGCCGAGGAAATGTGAAATTTGCTGACTCCCTTATTAATCATGTTAAGAGCCTTGTCGAGATTTAAGAGCAGAACACAATGGATTAAATAAATCACTTTCACCTAGAAAGGGGACTGTTGGGTTGAATTTTAGAGGCCTCAAACACGACATTTTTTATTTATTTCGTCGCGTAGCTCAATAAAGTAAAAAACACAGAGCTTCATTAGACAAGCCTATATTCATTAGATAGGCCCACATTCGTTAGACAGACCTATATTCATTAGACAGGCCCACATTCGTTAGACAAACTTACATTCATCAGATAGGTCCACATTCCTTAGACAGACCTACATTCATTAGACAGGCCCACATTTCTAAGACATACATACATACATCAGACAAGCCCACGTTCCTTAGACCCATATTCATTAGGCAGGCCCACAATCGTTAGACAGACTTACATTCATCAGATAGGCCCACATTCATTAGACCTATATTCATTAGACAGGCCCACATTCGTTAGACAAACTTACATTCATCAGATAGGTCCACATTCCTTAGACAGACCTACATTCATTAGACAGGCCCAC
>Ga0123352_10010241_pt1 | contig 14715 bp, 10 predicted proteins | sample TergutLab28metaG_FD_89700 | JGI IMG/M metagenome (GOLD analysis project Ga0123352, IMG submission 89700) | Labiotermes labralis P1 segment gut microbial communities from Petit-Saut dam, French Guiana - Lab288 P1 | ecosystem: Host-associated > Arthropoda: Insects > Digestive system > Gut ... | reverse complement strand
TTGTTAGCCATTTTTGTAAAAGAAAAAAAATAAAAGGGTTTATAGGAATGAAGGATAAAAATAAAAGAGGGATTGGGGGGGGGGGGGAAGGGAAATCGATACAAACAGCCATTCACAGTTTCTTGATGACTTACCTCAAGGCCGGAGCCGGCTTTTATGCTACCCTGTGCGAGATACAGGCTACGAACCCCCCTGCCCCCTCCCGGTTTGGGCCCACTGACACTTCGGGATCACCCGGCAAGAGTCTGTAAACTTCATAAGGAATTCACAGTTTTATGATGATCAAGAAGTACGAAACCGTTACCGGAAATTCGCAGTTCCTCTGGTAACACTTTAATGCCGCTCCTGTAGCTTCCAAATTTCGGTGCCCAGTGCGAGGGGCCCAGCTTGGTCACTCCAGCCGGGCTTTAAATTACAAGCTCTCTACGTTAACTAACTCGAGGTTAGTCTTTTATTCTAGCTGTTTTAGCCGCTTTAACATTTACGATGTTCGATAAAAATGAGGTTAGCTTCTTATTTGTGGACTTTTCAGGCAATAGAAGTTCGTTTTATTAAAATTTCGTTTATTTCAGTCGTCGAAAAGAAGATTAAAGCCAGAGAGAAAATATTCAATGACCTGATGGAACAGATCAAGGAGCGTGAAGAGTTCCTGAACAGCATGGCCAAGGAAGAAGAATCGTTGGAGAAGAATTTCCTCAGAGTGGCCCAGGCCGAGCTCGAGAAGGAATTAACTTCGAGGAGAGAAAACAAAGTGAGAAGATTAATGTATTTTAAATGGAATTCAAAGAATTCATTGCAAATCACTATACTAACATTATTGGAGAAATGATTTAAAGGCGTTTAATCTTTCAAATTTTTGAAGTTCCTACAGCAGTTAAATGCACCATATAGGCCAAATACCTTACCTAATCTTTACCATGTTCTTCTCAAAAAACTTTTTCTAATTAGAAACCCCCTTCAAAATGATATCCATTTCTATCTAATCCTAGAATCATCTCCAGACTAGCAAATGTTACAGACTAAAGAAAAAAAATTTTGATGTATTGCTGACCGTGCATCTGGGTATGATCTTAGTAATTGACCAACTTAATACACAAGTTCTTGTTTTATAATAAGTTTATTATATGTCTCCACATATTTCGAGCACTATGTGCTCATCATCAGGAGGTCAAAATTGTATTATTCAACATCTGGTATCATCACACTCTGTAGGTGGACGTTCGGTGCACAGGTTGAGAGAGGATTGGTTGGTGTTTTAAAGCCTTTCTCAACCTGTGCACCGAACGGCCACATACAGGTGTGATGATACCAGATGCTGTATAATACAATTTTGACCTCCTGATGATGAGCACAATAGTGCTCGAAACATGTTGAAGCATGTAATAAACTTATTATAAAACAAAAATTTGTGCATTAAGTTGGTTAATTACTAAGGTAAAAGAAACAAGGATGAAACGTAATATAAACCATGAAATTGCTCCCTACGCTGCGTTGTGAAATGGTTACTTAAGTCACATTGCATACATCAAAATATTTTCAGAAGGATTCTCTTTAAAATCCGTGGGATTATTTCCTCAACTGTTTATTTTCCGAAAAGCGAAATAATTGTGAAATATGATTTGTATGGCTCCAAAAAGTAGATAATTTTTTAATTTAAAGGAAATTTTGACATTCTGTATTGAGCGATACATTTTGACCAAAGAAGACGGAAGTGAATACAGGTAATTAATAAAAAACATGATACTAAACTGAAAATCGTTATTTATACAGCACATCTAGGCTTGTAAAAATAGTGAAACAAGAAGGCTACAACGGGCTGGTTATGTGATTGAGATAGAGAAGTCAGGAATGGATTTAAACTGTGCGAAACTTGCTAGAAAATTATATTTGAAAGACAGAGATGGAAAGTAAATAAGGAACTGTATGGTATTAAAACATACTGTGAAGAACAAACGCTTATGAATGTGGACCATGATCCTATCCATTACCTGTCTTTGAGTGAGTGGTGTTAAATCTTAGATTTTTTTCCACACATCGTTAGAATATTCTAAAGTTGCTTATTCCTTGCATTTCGGATCAATATATTCGTTTATTACAAACAATATAAAGACGTACTTTCATAATGACGCACAAGCTAGTACTCAGTTGACTTCCGTATCTCAGTGCAAATCAACGCACAGGGTGAATCCTCACCGATCGTCAATATTAGACGTCTGTGGTAATATTGTCTTTTATTGTTCTTAAAGAATTTTTTAAAACACGTAAATTCTTTAAACACCTACAATTTTATATTTCATATTGTTAACATCCAATCTAATCTGAACTATAATTAAGATATATTTACAGGACACAGACCATTTCGGATTTATTACTACTTAGATGTTTGAATACACATCGCCACAACCTGCAGGACACTATTCAGCAAAAAATGTCGTATATATATATATATATATATATATATATACACACATACAATCTTTTCTTGATTAGTGGATAAGATTATACAATATATATATATATATATATATATATATATATTATAATCTTGTCCACTAATCAAGAAAAGATTTTTTCCAAACATAAAACAACAAGATTTAGAAAACATGCTTAAGCTCATTTGATATTAGTTGCGGAACCGTTTATTTATTATGAAATTTACAAATATTATTTCATCAACTGTAAATTGCAGAAAGCTTTGAAAGTTATGAAAGTTTTAATATAATTTTATCAACTGTATCTGGTTTCAAGCTGAAGAAGGCATATTCATGCCGAAATATTTCGGAGATACGTCTGTCCTGTGTTATGTATATACTGTAAATTTAGTTGGCTGTGACAAACGAATATACAGTACTAGTTTAGTTCGTAATAGTTTTTCTTCCTTCCAAGTAACAGACTTTTCGCAAGCATGTCCGAGACAACAAAGCGACAGAAAAGTTACGAATCATTCTGTATATACCAGGTCACTTTTCAGAGCATGAAACATCCATTACGTGTGCCTCTGTTTTCAGGAATCACTGAAAAGGGAATACCAGATGTACTGCGACAGTCTGGAAGAACTACGAAAGCGGAGAGCAACCGAGGAAGCAGAGTTAGAGAGAATTCTGCAACAGGAGAGGAACAGAATAGAGGAAGAGAGAAAGGAGAGGTTGGAGAAACTAAAAGCAGCACGCCAGAAACTCAAGGAGGTAAGCTGGCTTGAATTTGTCGAAATCACTAAGTAACTCTGTAGGGGACTTAAGGCTGATCTACTTACGCTTTCAACGTTAGGGGTTTAATAGCCCTATGGCTTCTTTAATGAAAAGTTTTAACTCCATTCATGGTGTATTTTAAAAGATAAAGCAGTTCCGTTACAGCCTTGGAGTAGCCTAGAGGGTTCCAGGAATTTAAGGTTCCCAGATTTCATGTCAACGGTACAGGATGGTGGTAAGGTTGTCAGCCTTACGCACCGGCAGCCTTTACCCCCAGGAAATGTTCCTGGTACTCATTTCTGTTAGAAATTGAGTCGACCCCAGGGCCATAGTGCGATCGGAAGGAATTTATGTCAATGAAAAATCCACTAACACTAGCTGGGATCGAACCAGCAACCTTCCGATTTGTAGCACAGCACCTTAACCTCTGTGCTACATGGTGTATTTCACTGTTAATAATTTGTAGACTTTGCAGCTTTTAATAATTCTGCTGTCAGTTATAAATTTAAGCTATTTGAAGCAAAATAGAAATTCCATACTTCCGTTAACAACGCATATTTGGACAGGCTGAACACAGCAAATCATTGTGCAGAATAGCCATGCACTAACAAATGTTTCATGTTTTGACAAAATCATGGCAACAGACAATAAAGGTCACCAGTGTCGTTTCCATCCCTCCTACTCGCGAAACGAACATTTCGATACAGCTGGTGAGAGCGTAGAAAGTACTAAGAGAAATGAGTCAGCAAAGATAGGATGTTGATACAGATGTTACAAAACCTTAGCCACTGTTACGTAATATGCTATATAAATATCATCAATAGATTGGTCTTATTATACTGTAACGGTCCTTCGGTTTATTTAAAAATGTGCCTCTTTTCATTAATGTTCTGGGGTGATCGATGATTTTGGAAGGGGCGGCACCGTTTTTAAGTGGGCGTTCTTGAAATTCATTATTGTATTGCATACATTCCACTATTATTGCCGAATAGTCTACAGGCTGCTTAATTGAAAGTTCATTCTGCACAAATTGACAGTCATTTTGTGAAGACATTGGGTAAGTTAAATGAATTTGATGGTGTTGTGTGACGTATATTTAGTACGATACTGAAAATTTGATGAATAGTATTAAATATCCACGGGATATATTATGAAATGAACAGACTTACATATTAATGACCAGTTCAACACATACATGATAACGCCGTGCTTAGACTTAGGAAATTAGTTCGCGGTCTCTTACCGCCGAGGCCCGGGTTTATTTTCAATCCTTGTCTGTATTTGACAAGGTGGCACTAAAAGTGGTTTCAATCCGAGGACGTCATTTTCCCCCTGTCAGTATCAATCCACCAATGTTCAGTCATGTATCACCGACGCTATATAATTTAATAAATAACACATTTAAAAAAAATATGTATATATTTTGTCATACGCAGCAGAATAACCAATAAGTTCAATTGAAATAAATCTCGGTGTGTAAAATTCTCATGAATTCCAGTAGCTTATTTCCCACACCTACTCTCCAGAAGAAAGGTGTTTGTATAAAAGGCTGTCAGCTGAGTTCTGTGCATACGATCTCGGCCTATATACGTTGTCTGTTCCTGTCTGTCTCAGTACGGTATGTGAGAATTCTCCGGAATACGGATGGAGTTCATCGAACACCCGAATTTTTACTTTACTACCAATACATCTGTTTATGGAGTCCGGTTAATTGCTTTAGGAACAGGCGTTATATCTATGAATTACTATAACTGTCTGCCTATTCATCTGACCACTAGCACACCTCAGACCTGTCCTCCTTTCTGTGAATGAAGAACTGTATTCAGATTCTCGCCAGAATAACTCACCACGATATACGTCTGAATGTTATGAACTCTGACTGCTCCCTTCAGGCATCTGAACGTCTCTCTATGGTTAAAGAATCTGTCTGAATGGGAGTGTTGAAATCTCGTTGGTCGGTATACAATCGTCCTTTGTCAATTTGATTTCAAGGTTTGCTGGTGTCAGGCAATTGCCCTTGAGCTCTACGTTATATTATGAGTACTTCATGTTGTGCCCATGCATTTCATGAATTAGCCAACTAGACTATTATTTCCTTTGTCGACTGTTCACAGTGTATTCGAACCTTGCAGATTTCTGTAGCAATGACCTACAGTCAGTCCCTCAGTGAAGATTTCTTGATGGAACTCTATTGTCAATTCTATGACGGTGTGCCGAGATGTTTGTACTGCACTCAATAGTCATTCTATTGTGAACGGATGGCTTCGAACCGCGCGTAAATGAGGCCTAGCAATTATTTTGCCTCAAAAACGAATGTTCACAACAATGTTCGGCGATATGGTCTATGTTGAAAAATACTCACAGCAGATGGCCAACGTTGGAGTTACGAAATTCACCAAGCATATATTAAACTAAAGCAGAAGCTTGACCGTGTAGTGCCTGATTGATTAATTGACTGACTTTACTAATTTTGTGCTCGCACTCTACCATAATCCGTGCCCTTGCAAAGGCAAGTTCTTGTAGAGCACAGATGCTTTAAACAGAAAACTTCTGCCATTGTCCTACTTTCAGTCCATACTGCTACAATCACTCTACCGTTACAAAGTTTCCTCCTTTGTCTAATAATTCCTTCGTTGCTCATTCTATTCCCCCCTAGCCGCCAATAAGGACTGCCTCTTGTTGATTTTATTTTCCCATTTGCATCTGATTTTAAACAAATATTTTCCCCCTGCTTTATATCTCTGTTTCATTCGTACAGTTTCATACATTCCTATACTCTACATTCTGGTTCATGCTCAAAAATTTACTACATACCATCTCTTCTATGCAAGATATATTTTTGGATAAATCGATTAATGTTTGCGCAAGGAGAAAAGCTGGAACGTTTATCGGAAAGCTTGAAGGGTTGAGAGCATTAGGGAGATCTAGATATAGATGAGAACATGATGTGATAATTAATGTTATCGTAGAGCAGGCAAAGATGTGGAAAACGGAGGACACTCACTCTTCTCCACCGAATGCCAAGGTTAAGAATGAGTGGAGCTAAATATTCATTTCCCCATATGACTTCGTGCCATGCACAGAGACGCATTTACCTTTCTCTTATAAATTTTAAAGAAAAATTGGCGTGAAGTCGTTTACTGGATTCAGCTGGCTGAGGATGTAGTCTGAATATGAGTACTTGTATACATGGCAATTAACATACTTTTCCATATGGCTGGGCTGATTCTTTGCTAGCTGACCAAATCTCTTTAACAAAATCAAAGCCATTAAGATTTTAAAAATGTATGTACGAAAAGTATTAGGCTTATATGCCTTTCTAGTCGTGTTATATGTTTTTATGATAGCAAAAATAACTAACACCATAGATGGAAGCAAATCGTTGAATAAACTGTTTACATCTATTTGGATCACTTTTCTGACTTCCGAATGTCAAGAGAGAAGCAGGAATCCAAGTCGACACAAAAAAATACATTTAAATCTAACCGAAATTAATCTGAATTACTCTATTTCCTCTGTATCAAAACCTCGTTATTCAAATGACAGTAACCAGAGCTTGTCTGTAATAAACTGACATGCCTCGTAATGGTGAGCAGAGCAACAAGAGAAAGCTGTAAATACTATCTCAGAAGTGTCAATTCTATCAAATTTAAATTATTTTCCTAAACAAACACAACTCACAGCTCTAGGAAATTTAGCTCATCTACAGTTTAGGATTCTATCTACTGACTTCCTTTTACATAAATTTAGCTCACCTACAGTTTAGAATTCTATCTACTGACTTCATTTTACATAAATTTAGCTCACCTACAGTTTAGAATTCTATCTACTGACTTTCTTTTACATAAATTTAGCTCACCTACAGTTTATAATTCTACCTACTGACTTCCTTTTACATAAATTTAGCTCACCTACAGTTTAGAATTCTATCTACCGACTCCCTTTTACATACATTTAGCTCACCTACAGTTTAGAATACTATCTACTGACTTATTGTTACATAAATTTAGCAAACCTACAGTTTAAAATTCTACCCACTGACTTCCTTTTACATAAATTTAGCTCACCTACAGTTTAGAATTCTATCTACCGACTTCCTTTTACATAAATTTAGCTCACCTGCAGTTTATAATTCTATGTGCTGACTTCCTTTTACATATATTTAGCTCACCTACAGTTTAGAATTCTATCTACTGACTTCCTTTTACATAAATTTAGCTCACATACAGTTTAGAATTCTATTTACTGACTTCCTTTTACATAAATTTAGCTCACGTACAGTTTAGAATTCTATCTACTGACTTCTTTTTATATATATTTAGCTCACCTACAGTTTAGAATTCTATTTACTGACTTCTTTTTACATAAATTCAATTTAAACATAGTGTTAATGAGTATGGTTATAAAATATAATTTCAAATGCAGATATATTGGAAAAAAATGGCAATAGTAAGACATGTCGCACAAACACTCCATAAGACGAGAGAGACCTCATACAGCATATCCATCCGAAGAAGCACATTATGGTAGCTGATCTGACAATGTCACAAGCTCCAGACGCTAGAAGTGTATCTCTCTAACGATCTCGGCTTGTAGGAAGTTTCTTAAAATTAGTCCCTTGCTTCCCACTCCGCAACAAAAAATTACCCAATTTATCTTCACTCTTTCAACTACCGCCAACGTAATTAACCTTTGAGCAAAAGAGCGTACAAAGAAACAAGTAACTCTTGTTGCAGGAGGTGTTGCAGGAAAGGAAGGTTCAGGTGGAACATCATAAGGAGATGGCAGGAAAGCTGAGAAAGGATGAAGAAGAAGAGTTCAAGTTGCAGGAGTTAGTGCGCCTGCAGAACGCGCGGTTAACTGCTCAGCACCATAATCAGATCAGACTCATGAAGCAGAAATACGCCAAGGACCTTCTAGATCAAATTGAATACAGCAGGACGCTCAAGGTTCGTGGCACACTTTCAAGTGCTGATAGACTCTTACGCTTTCATGCTTTGATCTCCTCAATTACCTAAAAATTTTTGATTAAAAAGTATCCCTTTTCAAGGTACAGTCTAGTACACATGTACCAATGTTTCGGGGAATCTGCTACCTTTATATTTAGGGTTTAGACGAAGAGAATATTCTCCGAAACGTCGTAACAAATCTACCAGACTATATGGTGTCCAACCCCAGATATTGCTGTGTAGTGAAGGCCGTGAAACCTAAAACGTTGCAAATGCCTGTTGGTGATCCAGCGGTCTGCGACAGTAGCCAACTGAGCGCTGTCTGTTGTCTCACTGGGCTCAAACAGTAACATTTCGAACTTTCAGTTGATAGTAGCCGGATTGAATCTAGGCCGAAGCAGTAACCATTCTGAACTTTTTCGTCATTTTCCTACGACTGTACAAACAAGTGTTGGGGTAGTAGGCTTGTCTTAAAATAGGCCACGGTAACTTCCTTTTCGTTAATCAGTAAACATCCTGACATTGGAAGTTATGCAGAGTTACTGGATTTTTTAATAAATCACGGAAAAAACTAAATAAGATGCGTATACGATATTTCGGCAGACATCTTTACTTCCGCCATGAGGTGAGTGGTAGTAAATGTACTGTATAAGACGGCAATATAGGATACGCGATGGATCTGCGCAAGCGCCGTCAGATTAGAGTTAGAAGCGTTACTGTTTTGAACAACAAGCCATGTGCATATTGCTCTAAGGTTAAAGACACTGTTACAGAAGTAATGGCACATAAGTTATATAGTTCATGTAATGGTTTATAGGCAGGAATTTGAAGAATACTGATGATGGCTTGGGCATGTACGTAATAAGGGTAAGTAAATGTGGATGCAGCATTTTGGTGCGGAAATTTTTCTGAAAATGGTTACTTGGAATACCTAGAAAGACAGAGTTGAGTAACATTAAGGTACTTCCAAAGAAGAGGCAAGATATATTGAAATGGCTCAGAATTATGCCCAGTGGCGGTTTTTTGGATTATTGGTGTTGAACATTCTGATTATAAGAGTATTGTTAGAATTACTTCAACATTAACTTCTTTTCGCAATTTTATACTTCTATTCTACGTGTCCCTTATATCTTCTTTCTGTTTGCTCGTTATGTGAAAGTTATGCATCTCTTCTTTTTAACTAGGCTCAAGAAAGGGAGAACTCAGAACGAGAGTGGAAGGCGGGTCTTCTGGAGGAAGAGTGTTACAAACGTCTTATCAAAGAGATGTTGAGCAGACGCAAAGCGATTGAGCCGCACCCATTCTACAGAATTTTAGAAGGTTCTGTTAGCCTTGACGGTCCTTGCAAATGCCCAGTGCCTGAAGCTGAAGTAGCTGCAGTACAAAATCGTTGATTTAAAGCACTTTCGTTATTGAGCTATTCAGTTGTTTTATATTTCAGATATTCTGTATATTTCAGTAGAGTGATGGTAAAATGTTGTCAAAAATTGTCCCAAATTTCATGTCAATTTAAGAATATATTTTTAATTTGTGTCATGCACTGTGAATGTCTTTGTACACGCTGCGTTTACTTCAATAATATGAAAACAGAAAAAATAGCACTGAACAGATACTTTTATGTATGTAGAAAGATCGGTACGTGTGAGAGAAATGGTAACAGTTGTGCAACATTTGTGAAATAAAAATTTTGTAACAAGAAGCATCACCCACTGTTTTCTTACAATATTATACTAGTATGGCATTATTATACTTGGGATTTCTTAGTTTTCGAAAAGAACTCAAAGATTAAGAATCTGCAACAAACATCGTCTTCTACAAATAGCACTTAACTGTCTCTATGTATGCATCTAAGATCACGTTCTTGTAAGAAGGAAACAATACAAAATGTACAACAAAAATTGTCGAAATGCCAATGAATGCGTAGAACAGAGACAAAAGGGGGGATAACAAAATCAATAAATCTAAAACAAATTAAAATAATAACCCAGTCTAAAAAAACTGTTTCTGAAGTGGAATAAGAATCCGCTTCAAATTTTCAAGAGGAAGCAACATATTAAATTTCAGCTGCCTTATTACTCGCCATCTGTGAACAACAACATGTACTACAAGACAATTCGAGGAAAATCCATAACTGTATACTTCCGTGTAGCAGTCTGTGGTGTTATTACTGTCTGTTGTGACCAGAAATGGCTGGATGTTTCGAAAATATTTACTCGGTGCTGCAAGTAAAAGCGATGATTAAGAATGACAATAATTTTAATGCTAAAAACGCAGTGCTACGAAGAAAGTAGTTCCTTTTTGGAAGACGTGTCATTTAACATTCTAATAGCCTACAGCCCAAATAACCAAATTATACTCAGTTAACCTGATAGTTGTACTACATAATATAACGTCCAACATTCCAAGTACCAATTTTCATAACCTTATAACAAACAATATGGCAGAAACTTCAGTCACTATTAATAATCATAGTGAATGTACATTAGCAACAATCCGGCATTGCCAATCGCTTCCAAATAATTGTATCTGGGAGTCAACAAAATTTAAATAACCTTATAACTCAGGAAGATAATTAAAAATACTAGATTTAATTCAAGGCTTACTGAAAAGCCAAATTCATCTATTATTTCCATTATAAGGGGGTTTTAACGTTACAAAAGAATTCGAAGTTTACTTTTTCAAAACAATGAAGAAATATTTTTATTTACTCTTATGAATCGCATCCGAAACACTTCGTATTATTACTGCTATTGCTACTATTACTACTTTTAACACTACCGCTATGACTATTAATACAATACTAACAATAACGTTATTATTTTAATAATATTTTTTGTGTACATAAATTTTATCGAGTAAAGAAACCAACACGTTACACATATTTGTGGATTATATATATCGCTCTGAGTACAGAGTGTATAAAAATGTACCAAATACATGACAACATAGAAAATAAAAGTAAATTGCGTAGTTTAATACGAGATTTGTACTGGACCGTCTCTGTAAGTTATGTTATGTTGTCTAAATGACATGTATTTTAATACCAATGGATACAAGGGTACAATTTGCTGTTTTATTTCTTAATTTTTGTACGGGTGTGAAACTTGGTCGCCCAAATCGAGGGAGAAACATAGGCTGAGGGTGTTTGAGAATAGAGTATTGAGAATATTTGGGCCTAAGAAGGACGAGGTAACAGGGAGTGAAGAAAACTACATAATGAGGAACCTATTACACCCCGCCCAGTATTGTTTGGGTGATGAAATCGAGAAGAATGAGATAGTCGGGGTATTTAGCGTGTATGGGGAGAGGAGAGGCGTATACAGGGTTTTGGTGGGGAAACCTGACGAAAAGAGTCCACTCGACATACCCAGGTGTAGATGGGAGGATAGTAATAAGATGGATTTTCAGGAAGTGGGATGTGGAGGTATGGACTGGATCGAGCTGGATCAGGATAGGGACAGGTGGCGGGCACTTGTGAATGTGGCAATGAACTGTTGGGTTCTATAAAATGCTGGGAATATCATGACTAGCTGATTACCGGTTAGCTTCTTAAGAAAGACTGTGCCCCATAGTTCAGGCAGGCAAGTAAGTTTTTTTTTAAATTTTATTGGAATATATTATGCTTTCTGTTCTACTGCAATGAAAAGAATGTAAAATTCTTCAGGAAGCTCCTGTAGTATTATAATTGTATTCCTGCAGAAAGCTGACAGGGCAGAAATATTAACGAAAAGTTGAGTGTACGTTTATTTGTAATCCAAGAACGTGCGGCATGTTTGTGGCATTATTTGACAACTGTTATTGATGCTGTTGTTATTTTTCGGCTTCATACTGACGATGCGGAAATGTCTGTGCAGGAACAATTAAGCCTCACGATGTCGGGCTTGACCAAAATTAATGCGAATGTAAAACATGTAAGTCGTTTCCTATTTCGATTACTACAGATGCGTTCCCACTCATATAGCTGCACGTTTCTACGCTAAACTTTGGCCTACTTCTGATCAGGGTTACTCGCCACCACCACTATTATTCTTATTAACGGAGAAGCTCCCTTTGCCATTTTGCTACCTCTGCCATCACACAAATATCTAGTACTAATAGTAGGCCTATCAATGAGGAACGTGAGGGAAGCAATCCACTTTCTTAATGCAGTTGGAAAGCAGATGTGTTACCAATATGGATCATATCGCCGTATTCATTAACACATTTTAATCACATCGAAATTTCTAACAGAGTATTATGCGATTCCACCATGATAATTAACACGGTATGTGGATTCTGTGGTTGCGGTATGCAGGTATGCAGAGTAGCTGCGAATATACTGAATTAGCAGTAGAGGACAGCCGACAAATGATGGCCCTCCAGCTTGGACTGGACAAGGGGCTAAGAATTCTTCCTTTTATAAACGACGAACTATTTACGAAATGAGACTCGGAATTGGCAGAATTTTGTAGAGAACTGAAAAACGGAAAATGGATAACAGACTTGCATCTTTCAATGTAAAGAGCCTGGAGAGATCAGTGTCACTGAAGTTATTTACAAGAGAGTTAGAAAAATATGGATTAGATTTAGTCGACGACCAAGAAGTCAGAGGGGAGACGGCGGGCAGTTTTGTATGACAAAAGCAGTAAAACATCCAGTAGATTTAGTGTTCTGATACATAAGGAAATCATAAATCAATAATATAAACAGCCAACTAGATGCAACAATAATAATTTTATTAACAATTTAAATCAGCTCAACATGTTTCGGGCGATAATTTCGCCCATCCTTAGGAGCACTAGACCGTGTTTACAGCTTGCGGTATAAAGCACCGATGATGCTGCCTGCTGGTGACCACCACATCCTGGTCACCAAAAGGCAGCATCGTCGTTGCATTATACAAAAAGCTGTAAACACGGTCTAGCGCTCCTAAGGATGGGCGAAATTATCGCCCGAAACATGTTGAGCTGATTGAAATTGTTAATAAAATGATTATTGTTGTCTGTAGCTGGCTGTTTATATTATTGTATCAATGATGCACGTTCACACAAACATCAAAATCATACAATCAGTTAACTTAATAGAGTTTGTTAGTGATGTGATGTCATAGATAGTCCTAATGCTAAGATATGTCTGGTGTGATATTGTCCTTTTGAGTGAGAATAACAAACTAAGGATAAAAGTGATAACTCACAGTTCAGTTTCTATGCGGAATAAGCGAAGCTATTCGATCAGTTCATTAAGTACCATACGAAAATTCTATTAGGAAGTTTCAAAGCAAAATTAGGGGAAAAAACACACGTACAAACCGACTACTGGAAATGAGAGTTTACATAAACTAATTAATGATACTTATAATGGTCTTAGGTAAAGACTTGTCTATAAAAATCTAATTATCCAGAGCACGGAGTTTGCTCATCACAATGTACATAATTACACCACGACCAAACCTGATGGGAAGACTAAAGTCAGGCTGATCACATCTGACAAATAGGAGATGACATTCAATTATGCTTGATGTACAAAATTAAGAGAAATTGAATGTGACGCTGATCATTGTCTGGTGGCTCCACAAGTGAAAGTAGGACGGTCTTTACTTACAGGAGCAGCACACAAGATTAGATGATATTGGGGACATAAACATGAACTTTATAAAATTTTATAATGCCAAATATCAGCTGACGAGGGCCTAGGTCAGTATAGAAGGAAGCAGCATACATGTCGCTTTGGTAAAGAATCTTCCGAATTTTTTGTTTAAAGGAAAGGTACCAAATAGCAAAGGTTACAAAATACAAGCCAAATTAACGCAGACCATTTGAGCAATGTAAGAACTTATACTAGTAAATACTGCAAGTACAAGTATTAATAGTTTGAAATGTGAAATTAAAGAACTCGAAACCAACAGTAATAACGGGATATTCAAGAGAAATGTGTGAAGGCATAAATTAATTTAAAAGGATCTAACAACCTAGAACTATCTTGGTAAAGGGCGAGAAGAAAAATCCGCTTCTAGATTTCCACAGTATTTTGAACAAGTAAAAGAATCTCTCCGAAGAGTTGTGTAATATTAATGGAATTAACAGTATTGGGCAGACTCAATCACATACTACTGGACCTTAGTGCTTTTGAGACTGAGATGGTTATTATAAAGTTGTAAACAATTAAATAACCATATCCTCATTAAATTTCAGTAAAACTGATTCAAGCTCGCCGTAGGGGTACGTCCTGAAATACATAAAATTATTAATTCTGTTTGGAAGAACAAGCAAAAATTGCCTCATCAGTAGAAGAATTCAGAAATTGTGCCTATTTGAAAGAAGACCTATAAAATAATTTGCTCTAATTATCGAGACATGTCACTGTCACCAACAACATACAAAACTTTATAGAACATAGCTGAATAAAGAAAGACCAGCTTGATGTCACTTGATTTTTTATTTCATTATTTATTGTTCAACATGTTTCGGATGTTAGTACATCCATCCTCAGGAGCTTGCGGCTTATTTGTTGAGTTATTTCATGAGTTGTATTGCTCTGGTTCGATGTGTGTTGGTGTTACGTTGTGGTTTGGCTGGGGTGGTGTGGTGTGGTTTCCGTAT
>Ga0123352_10010240_pt1 | contig 14715 bp, 8 predicted proteins | sample TergutLab28metaG_FD_89700 | JGI IMG/M metagenome (GOLD analysis project Ga0123352, IMG submission 89700) | Labiotermes labralis P1 segment gut microbial communities from Petit-Saut dam, French Guiana - Lab288 P1 | ecosystem: Host-associated > Arthropoda: Insects > Digestive system > Gut ... | reverse complement strand
TTTTTTGGTTGTTTTTTTATTTTTTGTTTTTTTTTTTTTTTTTTGATAATTTTTTTTTTTTTTTTTTTTTTTTTTTTTTTTTTTTTTTTATCAGGGGTCATCATTAGACTAAAGTCAGCTTGCATTCAGGTAAATAGGGTATTATGCTGTAAGAACTTAAAAATCCCTCGCTATTGTAATTTATTATAAGATGCATGCTACCAGACTCTGCAATACTCACCTGGACATTTTCAGGTGGTGGGTGGTTATAGTCAACTCCAGCTATTGAGCATCTTCTGAAAACCATCTTGTTTTCTGTAAGGGTACCAGTCTTGTCAGAAAAAATGTACTGCACCTAGAAACAATTGACAAAACAATACTTCAAGCAATATTTATGACAGTACTTAAATAAGATGTTAGGGTGTCAAATGGATTCAAATGGATCATGATGGAGTCCAGTGGTTGGCTGTAGTGAAATTCTTGGGTATCATGGATTTTTTTTGTCAGCCATGCAAATAACTGATTCTAAATGAGGACAGTGTTTCATGCAGTCAGAATATTTTACGTCATTCAGTAATGTAGAGAATCCAAGAATCTGAAACACAGATAATTCCTTTAATCCAGCACTCATGACACTTCGGCCCTTAGGAGTAGCAGTTCCAAGATCGAAAGTTCCTGTGATCGCAACTCCTAGCGTGTGTAGTGATGCCGTGAATGTATCTTGGGTGACCTGGACCTTATTGACCAAACTGACGTAATATAGGGACTTCAAGACAAGCAAAGATAAGTCAACAAGGTAATGATGGAAGGAGGAAACACTTGAACTTCAACAAATCCTCAGAAACTTGAAATAATCGGATGCTGAAAGTGGCAAAAGGTGTAGAAAGGTTACAGCTTCATACAACACTATATTACCTACTAAGATATAAAGAAAGAGAGGGGGGCCAATTATGATCATATATGGCATGACGTGATGCGCTTAGGACCTTCTCAGGAAGACAATAAAAGAGGCTAAATAGCACAACTGGATCAGATATTGTACAAGTGGATTACAGCAGTGGGTTCCAAAGGAAAACCTATGTTAGAGCCTATGATAATCCTCTGAAAGGTGACAGCACAGAGCTTGGCAAACAAGCACCATCATTTTGGAGAAACCTACTGCCCGCATCTTCAGCACAGAAGAATACACCATGCAGGAAAGACAGTCAGTGATATAAGACACGGAGAATAAGGGCTCAAGGTGACAGCAAAATAAATGAGGTGATGTAAAATGAATGGGAATCTGCAGACATTTTGGGGGCTGAGCCCTTGGCTTCCACATCCTACACCAGTGCACATTTCTTCCCATATGGCTTATTATTCCACCCCACAGATGGATCAGATAGGTGAACGGAAAAATCAGTAACTATCTACTAGACTGACTACACATCATACTATTCAACAATTCAGAAATCTTCAATTTGAATAGAGGTATAAATATATATGTTCTCAAAAGAAATTTCTGAATGACCAATCCTTACAGATGTAACCAAATAAAACAAAAAGACCTTCCACATCCTGGACTTTCAGACAGTTTGCATCCTACCTGACCAACTTCTTCAGAGATGTTGAGAGCACGACACTCAATTTTTTTGTTAGTTTCAGGATCATACATATCAATATCATTGTGAATGTGGTACACCTGCAACAGTTTTGCCATCTCCAGTGTGACATACAGAGACAGTGGAATCATAACCTGAAACACAGACACGGTAGCAAATTTGTCAGTCCCTTCCAAGAAACGTGACACATAACCCATAACCTACAATTACCAGTGTCCTCTTAATGGTCTGTCACATTATGCCTTCATTGCATGCCAAAGTGACATTTTTAAACTATTTCATTCTTCTTAACAGTTGGTTATGCTTTTCACAGCCATCACTTTTGCAAGAAATAAACCTTAATTCTGTACACCAACAGCACTGCACAAATATTCATTTTTAGGTGTGTTCATAGAATTGTGAAAGGTGACTCTCAGCTTTGTCACTTCTGTATGTCTGCCTGTCCATCCATCCACCTGCACAGTAAAACTGTGCTCCCACTCAATGGATTCTCATAAAATTTTACATTCAAGTGTTTTCCTAAAATCTGTTGAGACAATTCAAGTTTCATTAAAATATGACAAGACTAAAGACCTATGTACACTACGACAGTATTTCACCGACTTCTTCGCAGAATGACAAATGTTGTAGAGAAAATAAAATGTTCAATAACTTTTTTCCCTCTCATAAATGAGACATTTATGAGATAATGCGGAAAAATATGGCACAGCCAGACAGGCCACAGATGGCAATATAGCACAGTGCATGCACTTTGCATGGCAGATAATTAAGGCTACATACACATTCTCAGAATATGTTACTACTTATTGCTTTTTCACAACAACGATGGTTACACAAATGCACCTTAATGCTACATTATGTGTACACTGCCTGTGATGTTGATGTACGCCTTTTGATATATGTCCATTTTTTTCAGGAATATGGTTTGGGCATAAAACACGGGCTGGGTATATAAACCTTTAGGACAGCAGTACACGGGGCACCGCAAAGATGGAAATATCAAAAACATCTTGACTTTCAGAGGAAAATATCTTAAAAAAATGAAACGTTTATTACGTTTAGGATAATGTAAACAAGTTGGTTCAGGAAATATGCTAAATCCCTGTTCACCCAACCGGCCTTTTTTTTCCCCAACAATGAACTGAAAACAAGATAGGCAATGTACATGTAACATAACATTCGCATAACCACTGTTGCAACAGAAACACAACAATATGTTGTGTGTACTGCTGAGCTAAATATCATTGTCAACAACATAAAAATAACAAATGTTGCACAAAAATGCTTTTATGGTAAATTTATGTCACAGATAAAAGTAAAATATACTTGTGTCTTCACTGAAAGTGTCCAATATATTTGTATGATTTTAACCAATTCTGGAGATCAAATTTCATGGAAATCTGTCCAGTGGGAGCCACAATGACATGTGCAGACAGGCAGATATGAAGAACTGAATAGGCACTTTTCACAACCATGCGAATACCTAGAAGTATTTCAGTGTTAATATGCAAGGCAAGAACAATTCCATCATCAGATGCGACTTCAGACACCCTACCCTTACGGCACAATATGAATTCCATTCAGCAGTTAAATAATAAATGGCATGTACTATCTTCATAATGAGTTTCATGACTGCCTGCCTGAATAACTGCAGTTCTGAATACTTGTCACATTTGGAAAACAGAAATACAGACACAGCAATATACCAGTTAGTTAAAATTAAGTGGACATGGGCATGTAGCATCAAGTTTATTCTGACAACTTTGCAGTCATGCTGTCATTATGCTGTCCCAAGTTTTAATGTGACATTTATGTTATTACATGCATCTAACATTAGTTTTGGTAAGAAACTGTGAAGTACAGTGGCTGTTAGAAGACAATCAGTGTGAGGGAATGTTAGGGTCATATCATATGCTTCATGTCAGACTACTACTCATTTGAGACACTACACTTGGGTTTAAAAGGTTGTCCTGTATGTCCACACATAACATGATACAAGCAAGCAGTAAACATGATCCCCATTTCAACATACCTGTAAGATTATAATAAATGTCCAGAATCCAAGGAATCCCTCCATGACAGGACTCTCAGCAACAGGAATGAAAGGCACTGAATGGTTCTCATAATTGTCATAGGAAGACAGCCACAGTTTGCAGCCAACAGCTCCAATCACACACAGCACAAACAAGATCAGGACACACCATATGACATCCAAATTCATCTGTCGTTCAAGGTTGGAACGCTTGTAGCGAGGACCACCATTATTAAGCATTGCTTTGGTCTCATGACCTACCAACACAGAAAGATGACAATAAAAATGAAACCCGAAACACACACTGCCAATAATCAGATAAAATGCGAGAGTAAGGAACACAATCACAAACAAACTGGAAATACATAAGATCTGTGGTGCTTAAGAGTTGGACCATGAAAAGAAGTCTTCTGGGATGTGATAACTGTGTAGTATGGTAGACATTTATCAACATCTGCAGGAACCTACCACCTCCATCTTCATGATATAAGATAAAGGAAGTATGCTCCTCCATATATCTGCCAGACTACATGGTGATACATATCAGAAGACTGAATCCTCCTGTTTTAATGTGAAATTGTGTTGGAAGAATGGTAATGAATAAATAACTAGCTTATTTTACTCTGCTTCAGTAACTGGTGACACTTGGTAACACTAAATACATTATGACAGGATGATTCATAAAGGATGTGGGAGCAGGGGCACACCTACCATATAGCAAGAGTGCTTAAAGCATAGGGGGACCCAGGAAACCATTGCAACACAGTACTCTGTAATTCATACTGAACACCACCCACTATTTGGGTGAATTCAAGCATATTCACAACAAGACAGGCACCATGTGTCTAAAGTACCATTCAGGCACATCCCTGCACCCTTACTACAGTGCAAAAACAGTAAGTATTACTTACTCGTGTGTGTGTGTGTGTGTAGCCTTAGGTATCTTGCCAGCTCTGGCCTGCCTGGCTTTACATTATTTTTCCACGTTATCTCACAAATGGCAAGATTAAAAAAAATTAATGAACAAAGAATGTGTCTTTTTATTTTCTCTATAACTTTCGTCTAAAAAATTTCTCATTCTAAAACGAATTCAGCGAGATGATCATCAATGAATAATGGTCTTCATGTAACAAACCCGTTATTATTGTTAGATTTTAATGAATCTTAGATTTCATGCCAGATTTTCGAAAAATTACTCAACTTTCAAATTTCATGAAAATCCATCCAGTGGGAGCTCAGTTGTTCTATGCAGTCAAACAGACGGACGAACACAATGAAGCTAATGGTGGCTTTTCATAATTCTGTGAATGTGCCTAAAAACTTGACTTTGTAAAAATACAACAATTTGTTATTTGCAGAAAAATAAGGAGAAATTTAAAAAATGAGTGTGGTGCAGAAATGAAAACTTAACAGATTGGATGATGAAAAGAGTTAAAATTTGCCAGCACCTGATCAGCCGATTATAATAAATGACAAACTGTCCACTTTGAAAACCAAGCCTGTTTACGACAATGTTATAGAAAGTAGCCATGTACTCCATCAGGATGGCAGGGCCCATCACCAGGCTTTGTACAGGTGGCCAAAATTTCCAGCTGTGTCACCATTTGGGACTGTGGGAGATACACATCATGATTATTTTCAGGAATGATTATCTCTGAGCTTCCCCAAAATTACTCAGCTACTGACATCCTACCATTTCATTTGGGCTTCAAACATATGAATTGCTAGCAGAATCAACAAGCATATGGCCTATGGAATTAAAGATCAAACTAACCTACATCACATGCTGGAAATCCTGTATTTGTGTGTTTGTTTGTTTGTTGTTGGTGCAACAGCACCCCCCCCACCCCCCAACTCAGTTGGCCAGGGCCTCCTCCTTATTCATGAGGTTTCTAGATAACAAACGACGATGCACCACAATTGGTAGGACTCCTCTGGACGAGTGATCAGCTCATCGCAGAGACCTCTACCTGATAACATACAACACTCACAACACTCCCAACAGACACCCATGCCCCCATTGCGATTCGAACCCATGACCTCAGCAGGTGAGCAGCTGCAGACCTATGCCTTAGACCGCACAGTCAGTGGGACAGGTGGAAATGCTGTATGCTGCTCCATAAATTTACACAAATTCAATATGCTTAAGTTAATTTCCAGACATTGAGTATACTTCAAACTTACAACCCCAGACTCTTATGCAATGTATCTTGAAGGACTGTCATGAACAACGTCCATATCTTGTCTATGCATGTTTATGGTGGAGAAGTTTCCCAACTGTAAATGCATAGTGACAAGGCTGATAAAAGAAACTTATACCTGATAAAGCATTCTTTGTCAAAACTGGCCTGACAAATACCAGCAGTGGCATAGCAAGGATATGTATCACATGACAAGGCCAGGTGTAAAACCTGACACAACAACATAAGCTGTCATTAAAACCCCTGGCACCACATACAAAAAAGGACTACCAATAACGACTATACCACAAATTAAAAAGCAAGGGAAGTTATGAACAAATATATTTTACAAAAATGTTTTAAAGATCTTATGAACTTTACATAATTTTAATTAATGTAATATGAAGTAACAAAACACAAATTTACAATAACCACAGAGCTAAACTAATAACAGTAATACATACAGCAAATTTTTGTAAGGTGTGAGGTTTCACTACCACACTGAACTGATATGTGATGTAATGTTATTTTTCACTTTTTACAGTGAAACCTGCCTATATACAAACCACACAAGTACGAATTTTTTTCATTGCAGCAAGGTTCTGTTTCATACAGGTACTTTAAGTTTGGATCATCGGAAATGTCAAAGGTTTCCACTGGACAGGTTTCCATTATGCCCAAGTTCCGTTTAGGACAGGTTTCGCTGTATTTTATAACAGTTTAACCTGATGATGGCTGTAATAAAAAGATTAAATACACGGATAGTATTCTAACCAAAAAGGAAGTTATTTACAGTTAAACTTATCTTAAAACAGAATGTGGCCATAATCGAAACGTATCTCCAGCAAAAAAGTTTTACAGTCCAAAGGACAGGGAGTACTGAGCATCCAAATTTCAAATACCTGTATAAAATAAAACCCATCTGCAAAAGAAAAAAATTTCAGTCCCTTGTGTTTCCATTATAGGCAAGTTTCACTGTACTAATAAAAAGTTGTGTCAAATGAGTAAAAAATACTTTGGGTTTCATATCAGAAACACACTGGGGTACCACACACCAAGATTACCAATCTACATTCTAACAGTATATGACTTCACGATCTGTATCATTGTCTCATCAATGCCTTGGTCCCTCCCTTCATGTTTTCTAACTCAACTTAGGAATGAATTTCTCAGACCCTCCTGCATGCTACTATAATGCCCATCCCATCCTTCCGAGTGTCATCACCCTCACATTATTTGGTTAAGTGCACACATTATGATGCTCCGCCTCATTTAATTTTCACCAGTTTCATGTTGCATCCCTCCTCTTTAAGTCTAAATGATCTTGGCAATGCCTTGTTCTCCAACACCACCTGTGAGCTCTTCCTTCAGGGTGGGAAACCAAGTTAAAAACCCACTCAAAACAGTGTACACTAATGAAAGTGTCACCACATAAACTGTGTTTAAACAATTAAATGAATACCATACCTGACCACAGTTGAAAGCACTCTACAACACTTACCTGCATACACAACGATTCCTTCAACAAAATCTGTGTTCTTAAGAACACAATCACGAAGTAACAAATTCTCAGTACCAACAGGGACTCTTTCACCACCTGGATGAACAATGGCACCATAGAATCTGTAGATCTTTGTCGTTGGACTATCAACCTCCACATCTGATGTGAACTTGCTTGGTTCAAACACATCTTGCTGAAAGTATACAACAGACGACGAGGCAGGTAACACCAGCAATTAAATTCCTATTCTACATGGACATGCAATGATAGTCTCAGTTCTGCAAACCTTCATGTAACTGAAATTGCACATGTTGGAATTTGGCCCACCCATGTCCAAACATGGGAGCAGGTACAGCATGGCAAGTATAATGACTACAGTACACAATGAATGATCCAAAATTCACATTTCAGCAGAGGCAGGAGATTTTTCTCTTCTCCAGAATGTCCACACCAGCTCTGATGCCAACCAGTCTCCTATTAAAAGTGTAACAGGGTTCTCTCCAGAAGCGCAGCAGCAGGACATGAAGTTGACCACTCACCTCCATCTAGTGACAAGACTAAGAATGAGTGGAGCTACACTTCTACTCCCCATCTATGCCTTCATGACGTGAACAGGAATAATTTTACTTCAACCTACGACAGGTACCTGTATAATACTATTTATTTACGTATAAAATGTGTGTGCACATATGTGCACAGTGTTAAACCTGGAACTGTCTACTGCGATAGTAAGCCAAAAGCAATTGTGTTAAAACCTTGGGCATAATAAAATAAGTCAACAGAAATAATGTGAATATGTTCATGGAAGAATACGAGTATATGTAAGGTTACTTTTACCTAAGTCAGGACTTAGGTAACCTGCAGAGGCCAGAATAACTCTGCCACTTCCATCCCACTGTGTTCTCACTCCTGGGAAAAATGTAGTGCAAGTTTCAAGTTTTATTTTAATACCTGAACTGCAGAAGTTTGAAACTGTGTAACTTGAAACTGTGTAAGTAGGGATGTATATATGAAAAATGCACTGAAAGTAATATTTATACAAATGTTATCCTGTATTTTCCTGACATCTGTTGGTAACATTCAATACTAACTAAAACACAAATATTTTCCTTAAGTCATGTAGCGCTACTCATAACATTCATTTCAAGCAAAAAAAACACAAACACATTCAGCGAAGTTCATGAATTGGTGAACAGTTCCTGAATTGCTACTAAAAGAAAACCTGTAACCATATAAGCACAATAAAATTCACATGTATGGGCAAGCAAAGGCACAGCTCCATATATTCTTAATCTAGACACCAGATGGACATGATTTGTCAGCTTCAAGACTGAGCCAATTTAACCCCAGCGAAGGTGACCCCTAGTACTCACTCGACAGCACATCTAGATACAGTCTTAATGGAGAAACTTTCCTTCCATAGTAATGAGCACCCAGATGTAACCAACAACAAAACTTTTGCAAGTATATATAAAATAATACAGTGGAATGAATATGCATTAATTAGTCACAATCTTTCCAAACTTCAGTAGACAGGTTTTAAAACATTTTAGGGGAATGTGGTGCCCATTAATTTAGGGTATAACAGATTTTTCTACCCTGAAGATGGTGGCAGCACATTCTGCATCTCTAACAGTAAACTACAATAATCTTCACAATCTCTACTGGAAGTATCTAAAATCTTGCACGTCAAAACCAACCTGCGTATGTTACACTGGTTGATTTCTAGCTCACTTGATGTTGCATTTTCAACTACGTAAGTGGTAGGTATACTAATAAGATGGACTGGAGAGACATAAAAGAAAGCAGTAACAGTCTACTTTAAGGGATTTTCAAGCCATTTGGCTTAGGAGGTAGAGGAGCTCAACATAAATTATCATTCTCCAGGTACAGAACTAAACTCAAATATGAGAAGTTTGGAATTAATGAAACCACAACAAACTGTTTTTAATTCACTGATCTATTGGCATATAAAGTGAATGGTAAATTATTCAATGGAAACTACAAGGTAGTTATTTTACCTAACAAATATCATTTGTCACTTCCCATCAACTCACTCATCCCACAGAACTTGGCTCCCATAGTGACTTGCCAACACTCACACCAATGGACAGAGTCTATTATGTCTGTAGCAAACAGTGGTCAGTTATGAGTTGCAACAGGGATTTGAAAGGAACACTGTGTATTTCCTATGACATACACACATATATATATACACACACACACACACACACACACACACACACATACATATGTATATGTTTACACAGTTCCTACATGAAGCTTTGTCATAAATTCAGATAAAAGCTTCCTGATTTGCCTCTTCCAAGAATGGCAACAATTTACAAATTTGTAAATGGCCTCTATGCAAAACGTTCCAATCAAGACAGGAAGAGAACACACACATGAAACTACATGAAATATGAGCTACATTGGCAAAATCTCCCAGACAATTGATTTTCCAATTTGCACAGCAAAGGAGCATGTCTTCATCACCGGCATGAAAATGAACAGAACTGCTGCATTTGCATTTATACAAGACAATTGAGGTTCACAAACACTGTGACACAGATTGTGAAGCACAACTGAATTTTCTGAATTGGATACCTTCATGTGATGCATGATGAAGAAATAGATCCTACACTTCAATGAAATTTTCTCGGGCAGAAGTTTTACTGACATTTCGGGAACTAACTCCATCCCCATCTTCAGAGTGTGCTGATGTGGGGGCAGAGTTAGTTGCCGAAATGTCAGAAAAACTCCACATCTTGACGCAACTGTCTGCCTGAGAAAATTTCATTGAATTCTGTTGCTGGAAATGTTTCAGGACTTAGACCCTATATATGTTTATTTCATCTGCTTCACCTAAGTGGACATGTGAACTCTCAGCATAATGAGCACTGGTCTGTGGAAAATCCCATGTTTATCCAAAAAGTATCATAACATTACATTACGGTGGGTGCATGATGTGATATTAGTGCAATGTCTTCGTCTGAGATTATATATTCACACTGGTACCTTACACAAAATCTAACTTCATTTTCTGAACACCTGTTCAAGTACAATAGAACCTATGACTTTTTACAGCAAGGCAGTGCAACAGTTAATAGTGCAAACCATTCCATGGGTTTAATGAACTTTGGTCTATTAATTCTGTTTCGATACAATATATAAATGGAGAGAGAAAACCGACAGTCGCAATTCAACATTGAAATAATTATAACAATGTCCAACTGTACTACATGTCTGGCCTTACATGGCCATTATTACATATGTAAATTACAAAAATAGTGAGAAAATCATCTATGCAACAATGAAATTCTAGCTCCAAGACTGATACCTCACTCTTTTACAAAATACATCAGTAAAGTTTAAAGTCTGCTTTGAATCCATTTTTGCCAAACTATGGGGGAAAACCGACATTAAAATGTGGTATGGACAATTATTTAATATTGATGCTCCTTTGACAACCTGCATTATACTGGTTTTTTTAATCCTCCACTTAATGTGGAAGTGAATATGTCTTCAAATTTTGTTGGTGATGATAATCATCTTGGATTACTCTCAACTCAACACAAAATAATTATCTGAAAGATAACTGAAATTGGACACAAGTAAAACAACTGTGATACGCCATGAGCAATGTCACTGCTAGAAATTGTGTGTGTCTAACAGCTTGAGGGTACCCATTTCTGGCACTTCTTTAAATATGGTTGAGTTATGGTAAGTACAAACCTACTATCAATTGAACATAGTGAACTAAAACATACAAACCCAGACTCAGAGATAACTGGAACAGCAGCAGGAACTGACCAAAAATATCTGTCAGATAAATAATGGTCCCATATCAATGGTTTTACTTTTTATCTGCATTATTGGACATATGTGCGTTTTATTTATTTATTTCAAATTTATGCAACAGTAAGATCAGTAGGCCATGACACAAAGTGTTGAATGGCAGGATAGTGAGGAAGGCATTAGAATGAATGTGGAACAATGTAATCTTGCAAAATTTTAGGTAATATCCTAGCATTTGCCTGAAGAAGACAACAAAATACCTGTCATGACTGAACCTGGAATTCCCCAAATACAAAGGAGTGCAAATCACCTAACAGTGACACTTCAAATATGTATGATTGTATATACATATGTTCAAACTCATCATAAAGTTACTGTAATTACAATTAAGGAATACAAACAATGGTTCTTACCTGTTCAGTGAATCCTCTGGCTACTTGTCGCTGTTTGAGGTTTGTTTCTCCATCCAAATTACAAGTATCAATGTAGCAAAGCCCATGGGGATCACTTGATCGCAGCAAGAGTATATCAGCTGGGATCACTTCATTGTTTGACAGGTGGATGAGATCTCCTACTCGCACTTGCTTCCACAGGACTTTCTTGTAACGCTCCTCATCACTGTAAAATCAAATAATAGAAATTAAAGCGCTGGTACTATTCAATTCAAAGTATGGTGATGTCAGAAGAATCAGATGTGACAATTCACTGCTCACTGACAAAGCTGACAATTAAGGTAAATCCTTGTAAAAAATATCTTCATTTTTCATACTGTAGAATTTTATTTGCATCCATTTCTGACTGTCACTTTGTGTGTTATATAAACAAGCAATAAAATTTACGGGTAGGGTCATTTAATACATGATCTTTACATTCTGCTTATTCTCCATACGTACAGCATCTTTCCCCACATACAGATGACAAGGGTACAGTACTGTTAAACATGGCAATGGTACTGTAAGTACATCTGTGACCAGCCAAGTGCCAAGGCATAACTGTTAATACCTGCATCTGCCAGTGAAACCAGTACTCAACCAGTTCTTGTCTTGATAAGCTTAAGAGTTTCCCAGCCGGTACAAAAATCCCCTGCATTTTACAGGTGAAGGTTCATCACCGTGGTCAAAAAAGCCCGTCACTTGTCCCTGCCCTCAGACAGATAAATCCAGCCCAACACACCACATTGGAGACAGAACATGATGTAAATCACTCCAGAAGCCCACAACTGTTTTCTCTAGCCCCTTTTCATTCCACTGGACACAATCACCTCACCAGATTCATCCTCCACCCTGGATATACAGTACAGCTACAGATCAAAATATAATCCAGTCTTTCAATGTCTGGAGTTTAACTCCATGCCCTCCGCATTTTTTTTTACCGCCCGGTGACTAAACCCTTAAAAGCTTTTAACACAGAGAATACAGTTGACAGACAGATATATTTTTGTACTGGAGGTAACTGCAAAGTTATTTTTGTCCATAGCAAAGGGTGCCAAGAGCTACCGATTGAATCTGCGTTGTCACAGCAAACTTGTCATTAGAGTCCAGTATAGGGCAAACAGCAAAAGCCTACGCTCATATTCTACGGCCGGCCAGAAAATAAGTTCACAATTCACATAAAACTGGGTTCTTTATTTTCAGCCCTAACAAGACCAGATAGTATTTTAATTGTATTGCTAAGCCACTATTTTTCCACACAATCCCCGACACAGTCAAAGCATCTGTCATCGTGGGAGAAGCTTCGCTAGTACCTGTTGATAGAAGCCTATGTATTGTATTATCACCCATTGTGCCACAATAGTTTCTACCTCGCGGACATATTGAAATTTCAGTCCGCCAAGATTTTGCTTTGGAGACAGGCAGAGATGATGATTCTGGGATGTAAGCATGATGTTCCACGGTTATTTAGTCACGAAACTAAACGCCAAGTAAACTTGTTTTGTGACCGACCCTCGAATCTTTCACTAAAGTTCATAAAACACGCGCATGCTAAGTGTGGTCTTGTCTGCTAGCTAACGTTTGACCTCTCAAGCCATTACTCACTCTTGATTACACAGTTCAAAGCATTCTAATGTCTTATGTTTACACTGATCCACTATAATATTTACTCAACTACCCTCAAAAGTGGCTTAGGTTCTGAAATACGAATCATTTTTAAAACACGTTTCCGAAGATAAGTTTTCTGGAATGTTATGCTGTGTGGTTAGGTTAAGCACCGTCATTTGCTCAAGAGAATGCGGGTGACCTGCACAGTGTGGGTGGAGTCCCTGCATACTTGCAACAACGGTCGGGAAAAACATACAGATCCTGCCAAAAAAATTACCGCATGGTCTTCTTTCCGCTAGTGTTGCGTTTGTGACACGCCTAAGTCAAATTTGTGCACAGAACAGTACAAAAATAAACTGTAATATCTCACACGCACAAGACACAACTGTATTTCAACCCAATGCATTTTTAACTGGAATACACTGATTACTGGGCACAAGGAAAGGCCGGACTGCTTTGCTCTGTGTAAATAACTGCCAAGGTCAACTGTAAACTCCACTGTAACTATTTGCAGTTACCAAGGTTTTGTGGGAAGGTAGTGCCTTCATCTGACGAGTCAACACGTACTGAATCTTCAAAAACACGGTGTGAGAATCTCAAACCTTGCACAAAACATTTATGTGCGAACAATTATGTCATAGGTTTTGTTTTAAATATGTTTTATCTGGTGTATGTTTAACCAATTAAATGGACACACAATATTTTGCCTCCATGCTGTGTCATATATGCCTACGTTGCATTTGCCACTAAACAGCCTTGTCAACGATACATCTTATTGCCATTAAACGAACAGCAAAATCAATGAGAGACCCAAAATCACAACCATGTACACGTATTTGTGAAGCAAACCGCTCCACTTTATCACTCTTATTTAACCGACTTTACTTCCTGTTCGTTGCTGAGATATATTCAGCGATATCTGAATATCTACAGATTACACGGCGCCGTAAACATAAATGACTATGAGTAGGGGGCTTTGGTGGAATTGTAGCTGAGAGCGGAAAATGAAGTCGGAGAACTAGTCTTAGTGAAACTCTGTCCACCACAAATCCCAAACGGACTGCCCTGGGACTGCATCTTGGCCACAGCGGTGAGATGTTCCTCGCTGTAGGACGCAAGATTCTCTCATTTATATGCCAGTCTGCAATATCATGTATTATTATGTGTTTTTCGCGAGGACAAGAACAAGTAAAGTATCAAATACGCAGCTGCCACCTAAATTCTGTGTTTAACTTTGTATATGGCAAAAAAGCGACTTAAATATTCAAACCAAGCACGTGAAATATAAGAAAGGAAACATACTGGTCTGATTAAATTCTGAAATTTTATAAGTGGATTTACTTATATTAGACGGTATTATATCAATGTGTGTCACAATCTATAACTGACGACACAAACGGGTTTTCATGAAACTTGGCAAAATAACATTCTAACACAAACGGGTTTTCATGAAACTTGGCAAAATAACATTCTATTGTAGCTATTAATGTCTTACTCATTATTAATACCAACATGGTGACAGTGTGAACTTCTGTGGTGGGAGCAACACCAGCACCACTTCGTGTACGGGTCTGGAAGTTTGTAT
>Ga0123352_10010239_pt1 | contig 14715 bp, 13 predicted proteins | sample TergutLab28metaG_FD_89700 | JGI IMG/M metagenome (GOLD analysis project Ga0123352, IMG submission 89700) | Labiotermes labralis P1 segment gut microbial communities from Petit-Saut dam, French Guiana - Lab288 P1 | ecosystem: Host-associated > Arthropoda: Insects > Digestive system > Gut ... | reverse complement strand
GATAAAGATTGTAACACGTGATAGGAATAGATAAAGATTGTAACACGTGATAGGAATAGATAAAGATTGTAACACGTGATAGGAATAGATAAAGATTGTAACACGTGATAGGAATAGATAAAGCAAAGAATTGCGTAAATAACTAATGTTAGCAGTTCGCTTTCAGTTGTTAAAGTAGAATACAACATTATCAGGGAGCGAATTAGTGAAACTGTGAATAATTAAAATTGGTTATTGTATTTTTGTATGGAGAGCTGTACGTAGAGACAAGGACAGAAAATTAGATTAAAACGACATGAATCTGGATTATTTCTATAGTAAAACCAACCACATGCACCAATGTATCAAATTTATTTTATTTTGGAATGACACTCTGCATGTTTCGGACGGTCTTTCCGTCCATCATAAGGAGTTCAAGACTGTACATACAGCAACAGGCATTTGACAAACAGGTACTGCTGTCTGCAAGCGGAAGTTTGATGAGGAAAGAGTTAATCTGAGGAAGCTAAATGAACTGGAGGTTAGGGAACAGTATCAGATGGAGATTACAAAGAGGTTTGGGAGAATATTAAAGCGAAAGTCAAAACCTTAGCTAAATAGGGTCTAGGGCTGCACGAATTGAATCAGCATAAACCTTGGTTTGATGAAGCATGTTTAGGTTTTTTGGTTCAAAGGAAGGAAGATAAAATGCAGTGGTTACAGGATTGAAGCCAAAGCAATGTAGATAATCTAAACAACGTAAGACATGAAGCTAGCAGACATTTCACGAACAAAAATAAAGAATATCTGAAAGCTAAAATTGAGGAACTTGAAACTAACAGTGAGATAAAAAAGACATTTGAGACTTGTATAGGGGCATCAATGACTTTATGAAGGGTTGCCGGCCTAGAGCCAGTATAGAAAAGGATGAGAAGGCTGATTTGGTTACAGGCTTTCACGGTACTTTGGATAGGTGTAGGAACCATTTTTCTCGCCACTTGATTGGACATGGGGCTAATGGTGTTAGGCAGACCGAAATAGTTACAGCAGAACCACTACTGCCTGAGCCGAGTGCCTTTGAGTTTGGAATGACTATTGAAAAGCTAAAAAGACACAAATCACCAGGTATTGAAAAATCCAGCAGAATTTTTTTTTTAAGCAAGAGGAAGAACATTTCGTTCTGAGATCTATAGACTTATTAATTCTATTTGGAATAAGGAGGAATTGCCTGAGAAGTGGAAGAGTCCATCATTGTACCTATTTACAAGAAGGGTGATAAAAGAGACTGTAGTGATTATAGAGGCATATTAACTTTGTCAGATACTTACAAAATTTTATCCAATATCCTGCTGTCAAGGTTAACTCCGTATGCAGAGGATATTATTGGGGGTCATCCGTGTGGATTGCGACGCAACAGGTCAACTACTGATCATAATTTATCTCAGTATTTAACCAACTTGATTCACAAAATTTGTTTCACAATAAGTTTTATTTCATGCCTCTACATGTTTCGAGCACATGTGTTCATCATCAGGAGGTCAAAATTGCATTACGCAGCCCCTGGTATCATCACACCTATAGGTGGCCGTCTCGTGCACGTGTAATACAATTTTGACCTCCTGATGATGAACACATGTGCTCGAAACATGTAGAGGCATGAAATAAAACTTATTGCCAAACAAATTTTGTGCATCAAGTTGGTTAAATACTGAGATAAATATACTGAGATGCACGGTCAGCAAAACGTCAAAATTACTGATCATAAATTCTGCATTGGTCAAATACTTGATAAAAAATGGAAAAACACTGAAGCAGTGCGTCAACTATTTATAGACTTCCTAGAAAGTCTATGATTCAGATAAAAAGGAGTTCTTGTAAAATATTATCATTGAGTTTGTTGTCACCGTGAAACTGATTAGGCTAATAAAAATGTGTCTGAATGGAAAGTATAGCGGAGTCCGGGTAGATCATTATTTGTTTGGTATGTTTTATGTTAAGAGTGCTTCGAAACAAGGAGATAATTGATCGATATTGCTTAGCAGATTTGCTTTAGATTATGCCATTAGGAGGGTTCAGTTAAACCAGGATGGTTTGAAATTAAATGTACACTTCAGCTTCTAGTGTACATTGATGATGTTAATATATCTGGCGGAAGCGTTCATACTATAAAAAAAAACACCTAACTTTTGTAGTTGCTAGTAAGGCAACTGGAGTAGAAGTAAATGATAAAACTAAGTACATGGTCATGTCTCGAGATCAGAAAGCAGGATGAAGTCACAATATAAAGATTGATAATAGCTTCTTTGAAAGGGTGGAAGAGTTCAAATATTTGGGAGCAACATTAACAAATCAAAATTCTAGTTAGGAAGACATTAAGAGGAGAGTGAAGTCAGGGAATACTTGCTATCATTCGGTGCAGAATATTTTGCCTTCCAGTTTGCTATAAAAAATATAAAGATTAAGATTTACAGACTTATAAGACTGCCTGTTGTTTTGTATGGGTGTGACACTTGGTCGCTGACATTGCGGGAGGAACGTGGGCTGAGGGTGTTTGAGAATAGGTTGTTGTGGAAAATATTTGGGCTTGGTGGAGGGGGGGGGCGAGGTAACAAGGGAGTAGAGAAATCTACATAATGAGGAGCTTAATGATCTGTACCCCTCACCCAATATTGTTCAGGTGATAAAATCTATTAGAATGAGATGAGCGGCACATGTAGCGCGTATGGGGGAGAGGAGAGGCGTGTGCAAGGTTTTGGTGGGGAAACATGAGGGAAAGAGGCCACTTGGAAGACCCAGGCGTAGATGGGAGGATATATTAAGGTGGATCGTCAAGAAGTGGGATGGGGTGTATGGACGGGATTGATCTGCCTCAGGATAGGGACAAGTGGCGGGCACTTGTGAATGCAGGAATGAACCTTTGGGTTACGTAAAATGAGGGGAATCTTTCGACTAGCTGAGAATCGGTTAGCTTCTCAAGAAAGACTCTGCTCCATGGAGTAAGTTTGTAAGTAAGTATGTGTGGCTGGTTGGTTAATAATTTTTTACTTAGCTAGTCAGATTTCTGATAATTTGGCAGTCAATTATGTAGATAGCTATGCGTGGTTTCAGTCTTCCGCCGCGAAGTACCTGAGATCTGTACCCTTCTGGGCTATTACGTAGCGAGTAGTGATAATTTCTTACCGACGTTTCGGGACTACCTATCTGTCCGATTCTCAGGTTTCAAGCATCCCTGAGAATGGAACCCATAGGTTGCTCCGAAACGTCAGTAATAAATTATCACCACTTGCTGCCTAATAAACCAGAAGAGCGCAGTTCTTCCGTAGATAGCTAGTTATCTTCATCGTTGCACCGTACATTTCGTAGAGTCACATAATTACCACACCAACTGATGCACATACATAATCGCTCCAACATGTTTCGATCCTAAGATCATCTTCAGGGAGCTACAACCTTCCTCGCTAAAGTCACATTTTAAAAACACTCACTGATTAATTTCCTTATATTAACTTGGTGCTGTGGCAGTATGACATGCTGCCACAGCACCAAGTTAATATAAGGAAATTCATCAGTGAGTGTTTTTAAAATGTAACTTTAGCAAGGAACAGTGTAGCTCCCTGAAGATGATCTTAGGATCGAAACATGATGGAGCGATTTTAAATGTTTTAATGTAAAAAAAATATATATGTGCATTAGTTGGTGTGCTAATTAAATAGCTAATTAGTTAGCTACTTAGGTGTCTGTGTATTAAAATGGTACACAAGTATCACCAACAGCTATGTTTTACGTGTGTTTACATCAGCCTGTAACGCAGTTTGCCATGTCAGCATACAAAATTGCGCGCTAGTGCTGCAAGTACGTTGGTTCACTTATGTTCGGAGTTCAGGCCACTTTCTAGTGTCACGTTGGTCCGTAGCATTCTGTGACCTCTCCTAATTCCTGTCACTGCTGCCCAGTCAGGAAAGCCAAGCGTGTGGTTACATACTTTTGATGTAGGTGTGACAGAGAGGGTCACCTCTCTTCCTGCAGTCACATTATCACGCTCGTTAGCCTAAACGTGCCTCAGTTACCCTCAAGCGTCCTCAGACTTCCCGAAAACATTTGCCACATATTTGTTATCAGCGTCACCCTTTACTGTCGGCTTGGAACTGGAATCCGTCAATTAGCAATTTCGAGTTCAGTCATAGAAAATTAATCATGTCCGTAAATGACAGGGGATATGCTCCATTTCTATTTTCATAAAATGTTCAGTACATCTTTATCGTGTTCATATCCGTGCGCTGATATCAATGTATCGAACACTTGCGCTCATATATTGTTAAATCAGCACTTTATTATCAAGCGTTGAAATCATGTTGCAGTACGTAAAGTGTTATTAAGGAGATGATTTAATATTGTGTGAGTTCACGTGTCGGTAGCAATTATGCCTTTAATTTTCCAACTAAATGCACGTGTACAATTGAGTATATTGACTATTGTTTGCTAAATATCTGCTACTTGTTTCGGCGATCACTGCGCCATCGTCAGGGAGAACTCTTTATCACTTCGCAAAATAATCTGCTTATTCTAAGGTTGTTCCAGTGGTTGATTGTACATGTGCATTAATTTGGAAAATTAAGGATATGATTGGTATGGGAAGGGGACCGCGGCAGCACAATGGTCAAGGTGGTATGCTATAAATCGGAAGGTCGCTGACTCGATTCCAGAAGGTGTCATTGGAATTTTTCATTGACTCGTTCCGATCCCACTATGGCCCTGGAGTCGATTCAGCCTCTAACAGAAATGAATACCAGGAGCATTTCCTGGGAGTAAAAGCGGCCGGTGCATAAGGCTGACAACCTTACCACCATCCTAGACCACTGTCACTTGATCTGCGAACCTTAAATTCCTGGAACCCTCTGGGCACCTTGGGCCTGTAATGAGACTGATTTGCCTTTTTACCTTTAATTGCTATGCGAAAGTGCAGGGAATGGAAAGCTTCACGATGGATGCGTCCGTATTTATTCGATGTAGTTCAGTACTTCATTTCGCAGTTATTATGCAGAGTAAAACATAAAGTTGTCGGTGTCCACGTCTTGGAGGCATACTGGGGGAGTGGAGCTATAGTTCCACTTTCATTAATAACTTCGGAACTAGATGGAGAGTTTATTTTGAGATCCTTCCCTCTTGGAGAGAGTTACTTTAGCGTTCACAGTCTAGATTTGTTGTTTTCTGCAACTTTTGTCCAACAAATGCGCAATGTATGTTAGCAATTATCTGTTTCTTATAGCACTGCTACATGTTTCGATGCTTACACATCATCTTCAGGGAGTTTCTTGTTATGTGTGCTAAAGGTACAAAATTAATTTAATGGAAACATTTGTGCCAGTGGTTATTACATAAAATTAATAGAATTAATTGGTTAATTTTGTAACTTTTCCATGCAAAAAAGGAACTCCCTGAGGATGATGTGTAAACTTCGAAACATGCAGCAGTGCTATAAGGAACAGTTAATTGTTAACATTTGTTGTACAAATATAGTAAATTCTACAAAATGCACGTTGCATACAGCAAGGTTCGAGATTTGTACTGCCGAATGTCAATCGGATTACGAGCTATCCCGAACGAGGATGTGCATTGTTGTCTTCGGCCTTTTTAAGTGAATTTCCGGATGATAACTCGAAAGAGAAAATTACCACTTCCTTCCAAATCGCTATCTAATTACCCATTCATGAGCAGCGTCCCATGTAATTCGATGGTATACATCCTGTGTAGTTGAACTATCTTAAACAGCCTAACAGTCAGTAAATCTTTCTTCTTTCAAGACACAATCTTGTCTTATACTTTAATTTTCGAGTGTGTTCTAAAATATCTCAAAGTACAGGTAGTCAACCCTTTTCTCCCTTTTCTCCCCAGACTTTCCTACTCCAGACAAATCTTTCGTTCTTTATTTCAAACGTCAAGTTAAGTTCTGGTGTAGCGTTGGAAGTGCCTCGGATTAAGAAGTAGCAGAAAAGCTCTTTTATTTCTCAGATTCTGCCGGTAAATATCTTACTGACTTGGCACTTAAATTGCTATGGATTTGTCACCCGTATAAATGGAACGTTGTTTATTTCTCCTCTCTTCGTTCTTTTTCTTCCTCTACAGCTGTTTTCATCGAGCATCAGCATAAATATTCGACAGGTGAAGAGCTAACAAATCTGAATCAAATCAGTAAGCTAGGCGTAAATGGGAAAATTTATGTAGGCCTATAAGTGTAACATAAGATGACTTATTCTTTTTTAAGTAAGGTCTATGGGATTTACTCACTCAGCGCGTGGTTACTTTAATCACCCTAATAATATTTGGGGAAGACAGTTGCGACGAACTCTCTGTATGAATTACAGAGAAAATAAGGCGAAGTCCACACCAATACCACGAGCAGAGACAGACAGGAATGCAATTGAAGGAAACAATAGAAAGAACACAACCCCTGCAAAGAGTCGCGAAGTGGAAGAACAACGGCCAGAAAACAGCTGACACCACGTGATTAATATTACGTACAATATCACTATAGATAAGTTTCCTCACGCTATTATACGGTGTAAAGCATATGGGATCACAAATGAACAAAGAATAAAACCTGTAAAGTGTTAAACGGTTCTTAGATCAGCCTGATGATGACTGTCACAAGTCGAAACATGTTGCACTAATATTATACTTTATATGTAGTTGTGTTGACGGAATATACATTGTAATAAAAGTCTCTGTATGAAATTTTTCTCCGTACTTCTGTTACTTCAACGTACTTGGCTCCAGGTATCTTCCTTATCACCGTTTTCCAACACACTGGGCCTAAATGTGGGAGACCAATGTTTCACACTCATGTAACCCGACAGTCAAAATTACAGCGCTGTTTTATTTTGCAAGGTGTTTAAAACTTTTTATGAAACAGCTTGTTATGACATTTGAATAAAGAGAGACCAACTTGATGTCACTTGCTTTATTATTTCATTATTTACTGCTCAACATGTTTCGGATGTTAATACATCCATCCTCAGGAGCTTGCGACTTGTTTGATGATTTATTGCATGGGTTGTATTTTTCTGGTTCGATGTGTGTTGGTGTTGCGTTTTGGTGGTGTGGTATCCGTATGCAGGCATGTTATACAGTCGGTTCGAAACGCACTGTAAATTAACATTCTGCGCAGGTATGTTGACCTCTGGTCCCGTACTGCATATATCGGTATCTCGAATAGGTTTTCAATTTTGACTGACTTTGTATCCGAGCTGTGAAATCGGAGGACTGATTGGTGCGTGTTGTATGTGGTTTGTGAAGAAAAGCTGAGGGTTATAGATTTTAAATAAGTGTTGCCTTTATTTGGCGACTACTACATGTTTGTCAGGGGGTACGCGTTGGCGCAGTTGGTTAAAGGGACTGCGCTACAAGGCGGAAGGTTGCAGGTTCGATTCCCTATGGTGTCACTGGAACTTTTCTTTGACATAAACCTTCCTGCAACACTATGGCCCTGGGGTAGGCTCAGCCTTTAACAGAAGTGAGAACCGGGAATATTTCCTTGGGGGCTAAAGGCGGCCGGTGTTTAAGGCTGAAAACGTTACCACATTCATGTGCCGATTGTCTTGAAATATGGGAGCCTCAACCTACTGGAACCCTCAGCGCCTGTCCAGGCCTATAATGGGATCGCTTTACCTTTACCTTTTATATGTTTGTCAGTCCTTGCGTAGTTTGAAAGAAGGTTTAGTCTGTGTCTATCTGTCTAACTGACTGCGAAAAGTTTCCCCATTATTTCTGTATTTTAGAGGACTTCTGCCCAACAGTGTATATGTTCGATGACTTCCGCTTTTGGCTACAGATGCAGTAGGCATTTGCGCGCGGAATGCTTTACTCCTTGGTTTCCTATTCTCGTCCCTGTCAATTATTTGAACCCTGAATGTAAACCTTCAAAATTTTTCGGATGAATAGATTTAAAAAATCCACGGTTTATTTGAATTATTAACGCGTTTATCTGTTCGTTTATAATTTAGTTATTTAAGCACTGGATTGTTTAACTCCGTAACTTAAGGAGCAACTAACTTTCTTCTCAGAAGAATTTTGTAAATGATGTGCATCAAATATAGGATTTTTTACCCCCTGCTGATGAAAGCGTAGAATAAAGAACTTTTATTCTTTGACTACTCACTCTCGGTTGTTGTTGACTTTTCAATATTCCCATCAATATTTTTCTTTAAATAAACTTTTGTTTTACAAATAACAAACACGATTTATATTTTAATGTAATTAAACATCATATCGTCGTAGTACAGTTTGTCACACTCCTTTTGTATTACATATTAATTCCAACATGTTGTGGTATGGATCATCATCATCATCATCATCATCATCATCATCATGGCACGCCTAGTGGATTGGATCTTTGGAAAGTAGTAAAATATTTTGGTCCATTTGTTGAGATATAAAAATAATATACACGTGTAATTAACCAACTTAATACACAAATTCTTGTTTGTAATGAGATTCATTATATGCCTCTACATGTTTCGAACACATAGTGCTCGAAACGTGTAGAGGCATACAATAAATCTCATTATAAAACAAGAATTTGTGCATTAAGTTGGTTAATTACCCAAACTATGCGTATATGTTAAATATATGTTTACAGTGTTGTTATGTGGCAAGTACGGTTTTCACTGAAAGGAATTATGTTTGAGATAACACAAAGAGTTGACGTCCACGTTATACACGTAAATGTCACAAGAGACCTTCCCTTCGTTGATATTATTGACCACTAAACAGTTGCAGACCACAAGACACAAGGGTAGATAGATATTGTGTTGCACTGAAGTCGTTGGATTGTGTATTTCTGTGGGCAAATTTTTAATTCTTTTCTTTTCTTCTGATACATCCCATTATGCTTTTCTCTTCTTTTCTTATTTCTTATAGGAACACTTCACGATTGTATGCAAATAATTTTGAAGAAGGTTGCTAATTAAGAATTTATCATTGCCGGTATACCGAGGCTCGTCCCCGTTTTGCATTATCGCTTCTTGTTTATTTCTGATAAGAGTATTGCCTGGTCCTCATCTCGTATTTACGGAGGTGAAGGTAGCTTACCTAAAAATTAAACAATTTTTTGTTCATCTCCATGATAATTTTTGGCCGTGTTTACAACTTTGAAGCGATAACATGTTTTGCCAATTTAGCTAGGAAATGGCCTCAAGAGAACGTTTGGGCAGAAAGAATTATAAATAGAAGTGGAAAATTGTGGATTGTTACATAAAGAGGAATACTGCAACAGGATTACTGTGCGAGTTAAGCGAAGCAGACTGTAATGGCGTGAACGATGGACTCGAGTGGGCTGTAAAAGATACGCGCCACAACGTTTTGCGCAACCGACACTTTGGAGGATTCAATATGATTTGGGATGTGAATGATAGTAGTTGAGGATCTTGCCCAGTAACAAGGTTGGTGTTAGGCAGTACAGCTACCAGTAACTTTTTGAATTTTCTGTTGTTTTGGCAAATAAAAGTATGCGTGTCTGCGTGGAGATTATTGATGACAATTGTCGGCGAATCACAAACATGTAGAAGTACAAAATTGAGCAGGCTGTCTTACCGTAGCCGGTTAGTGATATGTGACTTACATTGGAATGATACAGTTTAATTTCTCACAAGACTATTTCCATTAACAGTAGAGGAGGTGAACAAGAAGACAAGACATCTGTTCGTATAATGGGAGAACTTCCAATGAGAAACGTGTCTGACATGTTTAGATTAGACTCCGGCGACAACACAAACTGTACTAGTTTCTGAGTAGTTACATAGTTGATTATAACTTAATTATACAGTCTGTCTTGTACATTTTACTTCTTACTGTGCACGTTTCCTCCCAACCTTACGTACCTGTAAAGTTTAATACATTAGGGCATATGGCCTACGTGTACAGTGACTTAATTTTACTTACGTCTTTCATTACTCGGGTTATATAGTGCTGAAGCTAATAGGAAACTGTGTGTAAACTGGTAGAGGGGCAGACAGACCTTCCGTACGGAGGAATAAACAGTATCTGCCAAACTTGAGAGTAAATATTAAGTCGCTTTTTTTGATTAAAATAAGCATCGCTAGTCTATTTTCTAACAGATCAAGACTAATGCCGTGTTATGTCCGCCTGTGTGCGTTTCTCTCTATAAAGCTTAATAAAAACTTGAACGTCGTGACATCTTCGTACTCTTGAACACCATCCTTCTTCTGATGTTTAGGGGCCGTGCATCATTGTGACAGCTGACGAATAAAAACCCAAATAGATGTCACTTGTTACTTTACTTCTTAGAGACTGAACATGTTTCGGGCATTAGTATGTCCATCTTAGGAGTTTGCGACTATGTTGTTGAACTACCACATTGGCCGTTTCGTTCTTGATTTGATGTGTGTTGGAGTTTGGGTGCGGTTCGGCTAGGGTGGTATCCCTGCCGGCTGCTTCAGCCGGCAGGGATACCACCCTAGCCGAACCGCACCCTGACTGCAACACACAGTAATCCAAGAATAATACAGCCAATGTGGTAGTTCAACAACATAGTCGCAAACTCCGGAAGATGGTCTATTAATGCCCGAAACATTTTGAGGCTCTAAGAAGTAAAATAAAAGTAACCAGTGACATCTAGTTGGTTTTTTATTCGTCAACCATCCTTCAGTTTCACCATTTGAAATCTCGCGCGGTTTTTAAATTAAATATCCTGACAGCTTTTTAGTTTTTGATAAGGAGTCAAAAACGTTTAATACTTCATGTGTAATTTTCTGTAACAAACTGAATTATAAGATGTGGTATTGTTTCAGATCAACAGTTGAACCACTGTAAATGCAGTATGATGTGGTTACAAAGTTCTTCATTACCTTTTGATCTGATTTTGGGGGGGGGGGAGGCGTGTTGCAAGATAAAGTTTTCTTATGGGAGCGAGCAGTATGTAGTGCAGAAATTGATTACAGGGGAGTGTACAATACTGAGAAAAAACTGATGTTAACTGCTAACGTAAAAAAAAAAAAATTGTTCAAAATTATTATGGCCCAAGTTTTGACAACATAAGTGCAGAATTACCAGACCTATGCGACTTGTTAGCGTCATCTGATTGATATTAGTCGGGCTTAGAACATGATTCTCAAGATCCCTATTCCGTGGAATTAGTTAAGGGCGTGAGCCCCGTGGAGGCCCACTGCGGTCCCATATGAACCTGACGTACCGGTCACTGACGATACGTGAGTGTGGAGCGTTTATGTAATGGTATATGGCAGAGAGAATTCGAAACAGTCGGAGAAATGTCTGGACTGTATTGTCTAATTGTCCAGTTAACTTCTTACCCGTTTTTTTTTTCATTTTGAAAATCATGAATACCTTTTTCGGCGAATGGATTTTTTCTTTGAATTCTTTTCCCCATTTATCCCCTGTATCCGAAGTGACGCTGCTATCATTCAATAGTGTTCGTTTGTTAACAATTATGTTCTGCAAGGAAAAGAGCTTACTATTATTTCATTACCTCAGACGGTAACGTTAGATACATGGGAGTAGATACGTGGCAGTAGATACGTGGGAATAGATACATGGGAGTAGATACATTGTAGTAGATATATGGGAATAGATACGTGGGAATATATGCGTGGGAGTAGATACATGGGAGTAGATACGTGGGAGTAGATACGTGAGAATAGAAACGTGGGAGTAGATACGTGAGAATAGATACATTGGAGTAGATACATGGAAATAGATACATGGGAGTAGATGCATGGGAGTAGATACATGGGAGTAGATATGTGGGAATAGATACAGTGGAGTAGATACATGGGAATAGATGCGTTGGAGTAGATACATGGGAGTAGATATGTGGGAATAGATACAGTGGAGTAGATACATGGGAATAGATGCGTTGGAGTAGATATATGGGAATAGATAATGGGAATAGATACATGGGAATAGACATTCGGACAGACGGGAAGACATGACGACGTTAATAACCTCTCTTCGCGAGTATGAGAAAGCGACTAAAAACCGAAGAAACTCGGTGGATTTCCGTTAAATCCTCCGGCATCAAATTTCACCACAATTCCTTTATCGATTGTCAGATTTTTCACCCAGAACGAGGATCAGCTTGGGTACGAATGGTCGAAAGATTCGTAAGAGTCAAAAGACTGTAGAAAGAGTTCCATTGTAAAGGGCTATGAAATTAAACTTTTCCCCTATATTTCGGCCTCCCACTAGCACGTTTCTTGCTGCTGCGTCCGTGTTAATGTAGAAGTCCCGTCCACTTCTTGTTACGTACGTGCTGACAACACAACACACACGACACACACTCTGTCGCTGACGTAAAGTAATGTGACGATAAACACTGCAGCCAAATTGAACGCCATCTGTTTGTTGTTCTAACGACCCATCACAGTGCCTGTTAGATTTGATTAACGTTGCTACACTGTTTGGGCAATGTGTTTAGATGATAAGTTGGTTAGCTCTTGCAGAGGTGGGCCTGCATCCACAGTGATAAGTTGGTAGTCGAAGATAAGACAACCGCCGTTTAATTTATCACTTGTAGCAGTTGTGATATATATATATATATATATATATATATACACACACACATATACACACACACACACACACATAAGTCTATGTGTATGTTTTTAGCGAGTTTAGGAATTTTGAAAATTTTGGGCTCGGCTGATATATCGCATGGCAGTAGAAGCACAAGTTACGTTCATTATAGGCCTAAAACATTGTCATTCGCCAATTGACTGGTATGTTAATGGACACGTTGAAATATCCAATCATAGATAGATGGTTGCTGCAACAGTCAGTGAGGATGTAACAGCTGATATGTGTGTGTGTGTGTATATATATACATACACTCGTAAATATATCATGCTTGCAGTAACATGCTGAAGTGTGAGTGTTTGCTTTTAGCTGACTGTGACAGTAGCATTCTTGAATGCACTCCGAGTTTCACACACAACCATGGCCAAAGCCTGCCATTTCGTACGATTCCGATTTGGTGCCACCGATCTCCCATCCTCACCACTTATCTGCGTCAGATCCAGCTGTTTCTTGGTCTTGGAAGTAGACTTGTCTCAAGATGCTTGACCATCACATATCTGAAAGCGTTCCTCGTCTGTCCCATTCTACCTACACATCAAAACCCCTTGACTTCAATTTCTGTTGATAAGTAGTTTATCTTTCACTAAATTATTCATCCTTCTTAGATCCAAGTGTGTTCCCCAGCACTGTTTCCAGACACTTTATATTCATAATGAGCTATTAAAGTAAGTGACCACGTTCGACACCCAGGAAATTGAAGTGATAAAATTTTTAGTTTGTAAATATAGTTATTACTTACTTTCTTACTTACTCCATGGAGCATAGTCCTTCTTGAGAAGCTAACAGGCTTTCATCTAGTCAAAAAAATTCACCACATTTTATGGAACCTGCAGGTTCATTACCGCTTTCACAAGTGCCCATCACCTGTCCCTATCCTGAGCCAGCACGATCCAGTCCATGCCCCCACTTCCTGAATAACTATCCTAATATTATCCTCCCATCTACGTCTAGATCTTCCAAGTGGTATGTTTCCTTTAGATTTCTCTATCAAAACCCTGTATACACCTCTGCTTTCCCCCATACCTCCTACATGCCCCGCCCATCTCATCCTTGTCGATTTGATCACCCTAATAATATTTGCTGAGGAGTACAGATAATTAAGCTCCTCATTGACATAGGAGCTTCTAAATAGAAACGGTTTTATATGAACGAGCTTATAACAAAATGATTAGAAGTGCTAATAAAGTTCTGAATATTGACCTAGATAAATGCTGAGAGGAAGTTAAACGGATTGTTTTAGTAGGGAAATAAAAATGTGTAATTATTTTACTTATTTAATTGCGAAGTAGCTAGCGCTGTGACGGCCTGTGGCTAATCGGTAGGTGACCCTTAGCACAGAAGGATGGAACAAACTACTGAAATAATAATAATAATATATTATTGTTATTATTATGTCCATTGTCGTCCTAACATCCGACGCTGTAAAATCTGAATTATTTAGAGCGTTGTGAAATATAAATGGTAAGTATTCGGTTTTGACACCCATGTGTCTACCCCTCTATAAAATTCTGGTCCTAATTGTCGGAAATGCAACTCACATTCGTAGTTCATCAGTAGGCTATATTTTTCATTTGTGGTACTGTACCTATGTCCTTTGGAATCAGAGGTAAACCAATATCAAGGCTATAAACATAAGGCAGATGATTATTGACATTTTAGCGGACTGACTGGTTTAGTTTTAGACTTGCGTACAGAGCATTTCTCCGACGGTCACTAGTCCTAACTGTATCCCATATTTGATACCTGTGGGAAGTACACTTGCATATTTCCTGTCGTTGTATCAGAAGTACAGTTCGACGATGCGTATGTTGACGGCTTAGAATGTCTATACAACGCTAAAGTTGTTTTTATTCTAATGAAAATTAAAGTATTTATTTAAATAGGTTTATGATTGACAAATTTGGCCGAATAATAGATAAGTACTCTGATAACAGTAACACCATTGATTAATCCTTCTTGAGTGCCTATTTGTTGAATGTAAACTCCACAGGTCCCCCCCCCCCCCCTCCAACTTTATGAGGTCTGGATTTTTATTTCGGGGCTCTCCGGAATCCACCATTTGTCCGTATCCCGAATCACATCCCCCCAACTTAATAATTTCAGATTCAATTTAATATTATCCTCCAATAT
>Ga0123352_10010238_pt1 | contig 14716 bp, 9 predicted proteins | sample TergutLab28metaG_FD_89700 | JGI IMG/M metagenome (GOLD analysis project Ga0123352, IMG submission 89700) | Labiotermes labralis P1 segment gut microbial communities from Petit-Saut dam, French Guiana - Lab288 P1 | ecosystem: Host-associated > Arthropoda: Insects > Digestive system > Gut ... | reverse complement strand
CTGTATGACATATACAATTGCTGTGTGTACAGTGAAAAACTCCTGATGATGGGCAGAGGAACTGTCCGAAACATGTAGAGTTTTATTCCACAAATAAATTTGATAAATTAGTGCATCTAAAGCAGTCCCATTACAGGCCTGGAGTGGCCCAGAGGGTTCCAGGAAGTTAAGGTTCCCAGATATCATGACAACAGCACAGGATGGTGGTAAAGTTGTCAGCCTTACGCACCAGCCGCCTTTACCCCCAGGAAATACTCCTGGTACTCATTTCTGTTAGAGGTTGAGTCGACCCCAGGGCCATAGTGCGATCGGAAGGATTGTATGTCAAGGAAAATTTCCAATGACACCAGCTGGGATCGAACCACCAACCTTCCGATATGTAGCACAGCACCTTAACCATTGTGCTACCGCGTTCCCCAAATTAGTGCATCTAGTTGGTTTTATTATAAGAATTTATCATGATGCACGGTCACCTGAATGTCAAATTCGACAATTTTATATTCTGGAAGTGTCTGTCGGTAACATGTGATGGCCACATACCTTGCAGCGAACGTAACTGTACTATTAGCTCAGAAGATACGCCATATCAGACAATTAGCACTGAATCAAAAGTTGTTGAACCGAAAGAAGTGACTGAATGGTTAGAACTCCTAAGTCTTCAGGGGCCTTCTATACTGACTGGGGTTCCCATTCCCCCTATCAATACAGCCCACGCGGCTTCTTTCCATTTCCTTCATAATTCATAATTGGTAGTTACTTTACTGTTCAGCGTTTGACGTAATTCAGATGAGGAAGGTGTTTAGCGTCTGAAGGTGAAATTGATCAGGATAATGAAAATTTCGTTCTTACCTCGAAGATAACACTACCACATATCTACCATGAAGAAAACACTACCATATATCTACCAAAAAGATAACACTATCCAATAACTATCATAAACACTACCACGTAGCAACCATAACGACAAAATTATCACATTTCTACGATACAGATAATACTATCGCATACCTACCAAACAGAAAACACTCTTGCACGTCTACCATAAAGATAGCACTACCACATATCTACCATAAGGGTAATTCGGCTAATGAAGTTCATAAAAATTTTAATGGTTTTTTCTGAGAACCAACTGAAATTGTGGTCGAAAAATCGAAATATTTTTTAAACCACGTGACATGTATATATACCACTACCCAATAAAAATGTGAAGAAACTAAGAATTTATATCCTCAAATATCATTATCTGCTGCACACACACACACACACACATGCTATTCCGTCGTTCCATACATTCGCTCGATGTGTGTGTGTATATATATATATTGATAAGTAGTTACGAAGAAGGTCAGAAGATGGTGGAAAACGCTTTGTATTGTACAATTATGCATTTTTTTGGTTGATGAAAATGGAATAGTTGATTGCAGTTATGTATATGCATAGAAGATCGCAGCAATATGCGGCACTGTAAGGTGGGACTAAGTGATCGGTATTGCAGTTGAATCTGGTGTTTTGGTATACTGGCACGTGCAGTACGTATTATTACAGTGGACAGACGAATGATTTGTTGAGGTTAGTTATTTTTGACCCAGTTTGTTTTTATATGCAAAAAATACTGCACGTGCACAGAAACAGTTTCCCAAATAGATCTGATGCTTCAAAATATGCCGCTGTGACTTAACGAGCTTACACGGTTGTTAAAATGAATGCTAAAAGAGACAATAGGTCTTTAGCTTTAAATACGAAAATCAGGTTTCTGACATCTTCAGTTTATTAATTATTTTCGGTTTGCGAAGCGCGTACTTGAAGCGCGGAAACTAGTAAAGCAATATATTTACGGTGTCACTTGGAACTAGTGTAATGTTGTTACTGCGTTGAATAGGTACTGCCCTTTCATCGTGTCGTTTCTGACACAGCTAGACGGAAGCTACCTCCTAAAGAAAGAGAAGAGGAAAAAAAGGCGAGACGCTAACAAATCCACTCGCCGTGCCGTCTAGCTGATCCAGGGGTGAAACTGGAATTCGTGCCTATAAAATACTGAAACTAAGTTAGAATTCGAAGACTCGCCTCCTAACGCTTTAACGACTTGGAAGATTTTATGACATTACAAATAAGAACATAACACTCAGACATCAAGAGTTACGTCGCTTTTCCAAAGTAGAAGGAAGGCGACCGAAAGGAAATAAGATTCTCTAGCCTGCACTTCCTACTGTCAGCTTCTGTCGTGCTCGGATTAGGTATTTACAGCCGTCACTTAGCAACAAGACTCTATGAGACTAAAATCAACTCAGTAATAAAATGTTTTTATTTGTTTGTGAAATATTTAATGAAGATGTGAATAACTAACGCTACGTCGTCTCGAATATGCGGATGGGAACGAATAATGAATTCGAAACTGTGTGGAACAAAATTGTTGTGGGGTAATACAAACACTACGCATTACTTGAAAGACTGAGAAAAACCACAACAAACCCTAACTCAGGGTAGATGGTAGATTCGAAAACTGCACCTAGCGAAAGAAGGTATTACCGCTGAGCCGAACTGCTTGGTACCGGAAAATAATTGTATCCTTTATCTAGAGATAATACATCTGATTACATACAATTATGAATACTTATTCTTTCTCAACGCCCATCCCAGTGGCCGCGCAGTCTACTGTGTGGGTCTGAGGCAGCTCGCTTTCTGGTACTGCGAGTTCGAAACCCGCCGGTGGCATAGATGTCTATCTGTTGTGAGTGTTGTGTGTTGTTTAGGTAGAGGTCCCTGCAACAGGCCGTTCACTCATCCGGAGGAGTCCTACAGAATGTGGCGTGTCTGAGTATGATCTCGAAACCTCAATGAGGGGGTCTAGGCCCACTAGGGCTGTCGAACCATGGCAAAAATAATTCATCAGTAGTTATTGTGATTCTGCACAAAGAAAATAAAAGGGACTCCCGATGACGAATTTTTGAGTTTCTGGGCAATTTTCGTAACTATAAATAGGTTTATATTGTTTCTTGTGACCATTAAATGACATTTGTCAGGAAGATTCAACTTTGTCCTATACCAATTCGGTACAATGTGCCTAAAATTCCAAAAGAAATTATTCATCCTACAAATCTCCGTATTAAACTTAAATATAACATATTCATCACATACTGATTACTCCTTCTTTATTCAGTTACTTCTTGTCTCCTGCAGCACCCCTGACTTCCTTTGCAGTACTGCTCCTTCTTCTCTATTATCTGCCGTCTGCCTAAATAACTTCACTTTTTTTTTAAATTCCCTAAATCACTCCCTATATTTTACATTCATTTCAGCCTGGCCCTTTACACTTGTCTTGTACGTTCTGGTTTGTTTCCAGATGTTTGCTTTGAGATTTTTGTTTACTTCCGTCTGACCAGCAGACCCAGCTACTCCAACATCTCTTTACAATACCCGCTAAATAATTTCCTCCCTTCTTAGTTGGCTCTGATTCCCCCACCCCCACCCCCCTCCTCCATCTTGCTCAGTTACGACTAGGTAAATATCCTTTAAAGTGCCCTGACCCAAACAATTGGAAATAACAGTATCAGACATAAATTACATTTTATATTAAATAAGAGCAGATCAGATTCAGATAATACTTGCCCCTTCTCAATTCAGAATATACAATCCTGTATTCTCTTGTCGAACATTGTATATGAGAATTATATTACATAAATCTTTAAATAAAGTAATTACAGTTATTAGATTGATAGTGGATTAAACTGACACACCGTAGCTAACGAAAGGTGGTCCACAGGCTCTTAAAGTACCGTTTCAATTAAAGGCAGGATAATTTCTTAGATATCTAAGCGACTCGATTCTCCAAGACTGTACTCCATGGAGCTAGTAAAAACAGACTTATGCTTCCAGCTATATTGTCTGTAGCAGCAGATGCACCTCTGTGCATTATACATTGAGACTTCTACAAAACTCGCCGTCTGGTTTTCTGCGATGAGCATCGGAAACATATTTCAATATATTCGTTAGTGTTCTCCTGCCATATTCTTTTCATTTTTCCACATATGTCGAAGTGTAAGCGATATCTTGTACATACATTGCACAATACAAGCGAGAATGTTGCACGTGTTGTCTTGCATGTTAGTATCTTGGTTAGTAGGATTGTGTAATTACAGTGTTGAAACAGGCGCAGTATCTCTTGTGGAGAAAAATTCGGCCAGTATTTTTTTTATATCACTGGACAGCTAAGCCAGAATTTGTTGACCCCTGGAAACAATAAGAAGTTTTTCCATAAGCATATAATATATGTTATATCTGTATTTTAAAAACTTCCTTTCTTTTATTTATTGACGGAACTTGATGGAAGACGTAATTCACGCGACCAAATACACACGGAAAAGCTTCGGTTTGGTGAACTCTTTCACAGGGTCAGGAGCGCGCAGCGCTACACTTTCTGTTGATCGTATACGCGATAAGGTGAACGACCTCGCTGTGTAAAACAACCAGAAAAGTTTCTATAAAATACTTGACATTTACACAAAAACAAACCGCCCTAACACAAAGCTATAAAGAAGCCATTCATTACTCGCACAGAGCATTTGCAGAAATAAGAGTTAAATGGAATACGGTTTGGTTCAAATGTAAGTGTATTTCTTCTGTAAGAGTCCACATGCACAATGTTCTTAGTTTGAGTGCGCAAATTATATCACAAGACAAAATAATGCATAAAACATAAATGAAATTAAGTAAACTGTCCACGTGACAGTATCTTACGTGTTTGCAGAGAATAGGGCCTCATGTAATTCAGTCAGAATATGTGAATTAGAGAACTAGTAAATGTCCTTAAAATGAAAAAAGGGCAGTGACACATATAAATCTGACATTAATTTTTTATTTAACCCCAAGAAGTACTCAAAAGATAAAGTAACAATTTAATCATGGCCTTAAACTGATAGATCCTTAAATGTGGAGTCAAATTAACCTGAATTAAAATTATGTAACATAATTTGACGAAAGTCTCCCGTACTGAGTTTGAACTAACCACTTGTATAATCAGTTCGCTCTTACTTTGTGAGAGATACGAGGAAACTGGCAGGTTACTGAGTGGGAAAACGTGATTTTAATAGGTTTTTTAGAGCAAGATTAAAATAATAAGATTACGGTAAAGCGAATTGCATCACAGGGCTGCACAAACATAAAGCAGTCTTATAATAGAAGCCAACGAGATGCACCATTTCTCAAGTATATTTTGGTAAAGAACTCTGTATGTTTCGGACAGACCTGTCCATCATCAGGAGTCTCTAGAGTGTATACACAGCAATTGGTATTTGTCATGCTGGTTATGTTAACTGTCTGCTAGCGACGTCATCCTGACCTCGCTAGCAGACAGTCAACATAACTAGCATGACAAATACCAATTGCAGTGTATATAGTGTTGAGACTCCTGATGATGGACAGTAAATCTGTCCGAAACATGTAGAGTAGGTAGGTTTTCGCCCTTTTTATAGGCCACGAAGGCCCTTTCTAGGACCTCGGCACTAGATGGGGGATTGGGGTCAGCCCCACGGCCCGGCCGCCTGTACCCCCGAGAAAGACCCAGTACCCATTGTACAGGAGGCTGGGTGGGCCCCAGGGCCGGTCTCGACGGGCGGAAAACCTCACCCACACCGGGATTCGATCCCGGACCGTCCAGACTGTATCTCAGTCGCTATACCGACTCAGCTACCCGGCCCACAACCTATAAGGTTCTTTACCAAAATTAATTTCAGAAATAAGTGCATCTCGTTGGTTTCTATTATAAGAATATATTACGATGCACGGTCCTCTGAATGTCAAACATAAAGCAGTCTAATCATGTTTACACAGCCACTGTGAGAGTTAAATTATTTCCTTACACGTAATTAGAAGACGTAACAGGCTAATTTTACCTGATTATGTAATACGGTTGTACCGCCAAATGTAGTGTTAAAAAATAATATGGAGCTGTTTGTAGGCCAAAATGGGGGAAGTAACATGAGGTTGGAGCGTAACGCAAAATCAGGAGCGTCATAATTCGTAAACATGGTACAATGTGAGGTTGGACTAAATTAGCGGGGTATGTGGCATGCACTTGAGAAAAGCGAAATGCCTACAAGGTTTTAGTTTGGAATTCCTGAAGGAATACACCGCCTGGCAAAGCTATGTGTAGAGGAAAATGCAATACTCAGTTTATCCTGGAGAAATAGCGCGATATGGTCTGAACACATCTGGCTCAGGATAGGGACTGGAGGTGGCCTTTTGTGAATATGGTCAGAAACCTCCGGGTTCCATGCAGTGCGAGGAATTTCTTGACCAGCTAAGGAACTACAAGTTTCTGAAGGACTCCGCTCCATGAAGTTAGTTCAGTAAGCAGGTTATGTACACGTATTAGTAACTTTCACTTACATTGCACTGCCTATTACACTGTGAAACACATTTCACCGAAAATAATCCACACTTGTACTAAATATTTTCTCAGTTACTTCTACCTGCCAAACCTCATATTAACACAAAATCAAATGCTCGTGCGGCAACTTCTGTCACTTGACTGTGTAGTATGTTTTATAATATAATTTTGCCAGACGTACACAGAAAATCCGTGAGCACGTTAGACAGTCACGATGACTGGTTTCAGAATCAGAAAACGCCCTCAAAAGGCCTAGAATAGGCTGGATTTGCAGTTAGATTTCGGTTACAGACATTCTTGTATATCAGTGTAGACCCTAAGATTGTAGATATCACGATGATTCTTAACGTAAAAGTATCGATTTCAGTCAGGTATGATATTAATATCAATGTGGTGGCTTTTTGCATTCTTATTAATAGTGCACAATTTTCTCATCTCAGTTCTTCAATTACTCCTGGCAATCATCAGTGGAGAGGTGCTGCTCCACTTTTTAACAGGAGAGGGGTACAGATGATTATTGGTGCGTATGGGTTTCTCTCAAATGTGAATAGGTTCTCCGTTAAAGTCTTTATCACTACTATGAATAGTAGTGATGCTGAGGCAAGCACTTGTACAGTGTAGTGTTTTAATGAAGCTTCCGTGTTGTACACGTTTTTGACTTTGGATATTGGACGAATGAATGATATTAGATTGATCTCCAGGCCTATTCATGTTCCTAATCATGAATTAGAGGATACAAATACTAATACACCTCTTATTAAAGTAATTAGTAAGACAATAGTACAACCTGCACTGGTAGACGCCTGGTGACTGTATGATCACTCATTCACGCAGGCAAAAAAATTAGATCTAAATGATAGAATCACAAGTTTTATTAGAAATTCCGCAAAACAATTTTTGCCTGTTGGCTTACTGCCTGGCTTACCGAAAATTAATTCTAAAATTTTAAGACAAATGCTGTACAATTATTGTAAAGTTTTAACTGCCGAAGACAACGTTTGTCAAAAACCATACCATTTCGATTTCCTTCCGTGCAAGTTTTACACACGTTGTAGCAGATCGGTGATTACATATAACACAACTTTTGAGACCATTCATTATTTCACAATAAAAGGTGTAAGGTCGTCATTTAATTAGGGGGATCAGATCAAGGAAGATTGGATGGGTGCTGTGTGGGCCGTAGTTTGGAGGAGAACAGTGCATAAAAAGATTTGGTCGGGGAACCACAATAGACGCCTCAAAAGGCATAGCGATACATGGAATGATTATATTAAAATATAACTTAAATAGGGTGGAATCCTGCAGACTGGTGCCTCAGGACTCGTGTCGGGCTCGTGTGAACACATGAATGAAATTTCGGGTTCCATAAATATGAGGAATTCACAGACTAGCTGAACAACTACTTCTTTCTCAGGGATTCTTGCTGCATTGAGTTAGTGTTCTTTGTTCGATTTCGCTTTAACTTCTCAGAACAAAACGTTGTCATGCACGTGGCAAGGCAACAAACAAGACATGAATAATCACTGTTCAGAGTGTGAAATGAACCTTCATGTCTACCGTGCGTGGCTTGTCTCAAACCGTAAGCCACCGAGGTAGCCTTGTCGACGCACGTGTGTTAGCACTACACCACGCTGGAGCCGTAAGACCGACTACGGAATGGGTGGTCGGGACTCAACTCCTGGAAATGTTATTGCAGTATTTTTAAAAATTTCGTTCAAAAGGGTTTCAGAGTCGTACCCCCCTGAGGGTGTGCCTTAGAAGGTAAAGGCGACCGTTAATTGAAGCCAAATTCACCCCTTTAACGAGCACTGGATGGATGAAGTTCTCTCCTTCTCTTTTTCAAGAGGACAGGCATTATATCAACTGCATTATTTTGTTAAAACATGTAAACTAACTGATTTTAATTGTTCCAGAAACAAGACCCTTTGTTAGAGACGTGTATTGTATAGGAGGATATTGCCTTAATCGAGTAGCAGATTGCACACAGCCAGTCTACAATTAAGTTACTCGAACGAGAAGCTCCATTAACAACTGCCGGAACTTTCCCGTATCAAGGGCGGAAAACAAATACTATCCATTTGGGAATGGGGGTGGAAGGGACACTGCTTTCGTTCGTGTTCCAGCCTTTCGTACTTTACTATAGATTCGTGTTACTGACATGGCACAAAGCAAGAGATAAAATTCTCTTCATTGTTCATACTCAGATCTTAAACACACTGCAAGGAATATTGTGCTATTAATGGTAAGTTATTGTTGTCATATTTGTATTGACCTTCTACATTGTGATTGACTTTCGACGCTCATTCGATCTCATAATTTACAGTAACGGCAGTAAATTAAATGGCAAATGAAAGCAAATTCAAAATAATTTCGACTGAAGCGGATCGTTTCGTAATGGAAGCAATAACCCGAAACTTGCCTGGAGAGACTGAGGAAAAAGACGAAAATTATCCATCAGAATAGACGTTATTTCGGTCTTAAATTAAAAGAGACACCGAATTACGAACTGTTTGATCTTGATGCTGAAGCTGGAATACGTTTTATTGGAGGTGTAATCTGTATTCTTTTAAACGTAATTACGACGCAGCCCCGGTTAATCGGCTAAACAACATTTTCATTGCTCGGGAAATTACATATTAGATTTAATCGGCCTGATTACCTCTGCCAGGCATAGTGGTAAATAGCTGCATATACCATTTACAATAACACTACAAATTTCTGTATTTTGCATACAAATTATATGTATGGAATTCACAGGTCCCACAGGATAAACTACAAGTAGTTCCCTAAACAGTTTTCAGTGATTACTCTTTGTGACGCCGACACAATGTGAGGGGAAAAATGAATTCTTAAATATTTATATTATCTTCAAGCGCCAGAGGGTTAACAAATTATGTTGCTCAAATTTGTAATCCTTTGAGGTTTTTGACATGTCATAACAAATAACAACATTCATCAAACAGAACACATCACTTTATTCTGCCATAAAGCTATATTTTAAGTACTCAAACTAAAAAAGTCTATATAAATTTTAAAGAAAACCTATACAGTAAACCATGAAACTACTTATTTTCACTGGATTAAACTGATTACTTGGAAAACTGTATGTAGTCAAACACAACTGTGTCACATGAGGTGTATTTAATGACTATATAATGGACAACTACATGTTTCGGCCTGTATTGGCCATCTCCAGGTTGTCATAGGGGAACTTAAGATCTTATTGTGCATGCTTACAGTAAGATCTTAAGATGGCCAGTACAGGCCTAAACATGTAGTTGTCCATTATATAGTTATTAAATACACCTCATGTGACACAGTTGTGTTTTACTACATACAGTTTTCCAAGTTTCACACGCACAACGGCGATGACACACTTCCTAAACTGATTACTTACTAATTATACCGTGAAATATATTTACTATACTTGGAGAAAAAAATTGTATTCTCGTGGACGGCAGATAGAGACTGGCGACAGGACGTCAGAAACCCCTAAAACTATCCTATTTGTGGGCATCATTTGTCAATAAATAACGCAGACACAGCACTGTATTTTAAGTGGATGGATGTAAAAACTACTTCCATTTACGAGTATCGTTGACAGAAGGAAACGCACTAGGTACTGGAGATCTGTTAGTTGCTCACTGCTCTGAAAGGCAAGAGTTGTGACAGCGACCCTGAAGAATATCGTAAAATGTACAGTCAGAAGTATAATTTATTCACTTAACTTAATTAACATCTGAAGTTTAAAGACTGTATTAAACTGTCGACGCAATTCAAAGTGAACTCTAAACCAATCGTTTGCTTGGTTTAAAACGAAAACCGTTACTTTGAAAATAGCGTGAACGACATGGCGACGACTCTCTTGGTGTGAGACGCAGCAGCTGCTGAATGCTAATGAATTAGTGTTGCTCGCAAAGCCAGATGAACATCTGTAGCCTTTAAAAAGACACATAACAGCCAAAAACTGATTGGTAGACAGATAAAAAGAAATACAGGGAGGTAAGTGGTTAGGTAGGTAGGCATGTGCGTAGGTGGACAGATGGATAGACTGGGTAGATATATTTTATGTTTCTGGTTCCTTGCATCGCTGGTCTACATTAATAATTGTTCAACGAAATGCAACACAAAGCAGTCTATTTATTATTCTGCAAGTTCACTCTACATGTTTTGAGTGTCGACCACACCCATCAACAGGAGTACACAAAACTGTAACTACAGCCTCCGGTACTGGACATATTTTTGTGCAGCTACCTCCCTCCAACTTGGCCAACTTGGCCACGTTGGAGGGAGGCAGCTGCACAAAAAATATGACCAGTACCAAAACCTTTAGTTACAATTTTGTGTACTTCTGATGGTGGGTGTGGTCGACACTCAAAACATGTAGAGTGAACTTGCAGAATAATAGACTGACTTGTGTTGCATCTTGTTGGACTATTATTTATATGGGTAAATACAGTCGTCACTTTCGTAATTGTTGACCTATAAAAGTCATTTCATATAAAATGCGTATGTATAAATACATTACATCTCAAGACAAAAATTTAATCTTTAATTGTAGCCATAAAACTGACAGGGATTTAGAAAAACAGCGGATGGCCGCTATGTTATTTTTTATGTCATATAAAATGAATGTGTAAAGGCTCGGAGATATTTCGAAGTTTTTATGCGAAGTGTCGGGACGCTAAAATAAGTGGCACTACTGTCTTCCATCTGACTGATTCAGAAACTAAAAATGTGGTGTCCAGGTGGACTGCAATTACCAACGTAGGGTCTGCCAACCTGCAGACCAGAAGTCAGTATGAATCTTGGAAGTCCTCAGACCCTTCTTCTCAGTCAAGGTTTGGCGTAGTCTTTCTCGGTTTTACAACAAATGCTGAGTTGGCAGCCGAAATCCACATTGCACTTCATTCCTCTCATGCAGCTGTCCCAGCATCGACTTCAAAATTTCCGACCGAGCGCAGCTCTCGCAACGTTTATCAATTATTTCTTGACTTTCAACGACACTTAAAATTCACCCCAAATGCTCAACAACTTTCTCCTGCTGCATACTCAAATAGTTCAGTTTCCACAACCTTACATTCCGCACTCCCCATCACTCTACATTGCTATCAGCCTACCATTGCCAGAAGGATGAGCGGGCACAGACTCGGAACTTTCGGACCTTACTACCTACCACAATAGAAGTAGTTTTCATTCCACCTCTCTATTTATTGTTGTTATTTACCATTTGTTCAGTCTTTAAAGAGTCAAAAAAAGCAAGCGGGCTGAAAGCATCTTGAGGGAGGGCTCACACCCTCGACGTCCAAAGAAGCTTCCTGGATACACGATTCCTACCAGGAGCGTACCATGTGTACTGACAGGAGAACGAACGGGTGCGCGGGAGGATGACGACATGGGTGTTTCATTCCTTACATAAGAAGGAGAATGGGCTACGAACACAGAAATAAAGTGCCGTTGTTTCGCTTCCTACCACGGAACGGAGTAGAGCAGGGCAGTATTTGAAGTGCACTAATGGACTTCCATTTCCGCGTGATCTTTGATCTTGAAAGATTTAAAAGTGTTGAGATCGAACATCCGTCACGTTCAAAATTGCATTCCGCAGAGATGAACTAAAGAAGCCATGTCTTCATCAAACACTCACCACACACAGGGCCATTCATGATGTGTTTACGTATTCGGCCAGGATATGGTTAAAAGCAAATTATTCTTTGCGTTTTGTCTGTTAATCATTTTAGGCAAAGGTCAATGTTCTGTAAAGAATTCAGGGGTTTACCGTATCGATTGTCTTATTCTGTTGCGTTATTTGTTCTGCACTATTACAGGAAGTGTGGACTTTGCTTTAAATCTTTCCTCTCTGACCACAGAAAATATTCCTGCAAGAATTTAAATGGAATAAAAGCACAAAAGGATGAAAATTAAGAAATGTGTATGAATTTTGAAGTTAGAATCGGAAGGTGAAAGTACAGCATAAGTAAGCCAGCATGGGCTGCAATATTCTTACATTATTGGTGTTCGCTCCCCCTCTGTGTGTGCTCACACACAAACTAAATGTGGCATATCAGTGATTTCAAATGTAGTTAGGGTGAATTTTAACTGGAATTGTAAGTGCGGAGGAATTAAAAAACTTTCTTTGGAAAACACAACGGAAAAATATGGGCAAAACGAGAATGTGAAGAAAGCTGAGGGAAAGTTCGAAATAAATAAAGATAGCATGAACGATAATGGATACTAATAAGTAGAAGCGAAAAAGAAAAAAAAACGAAAGGTATCCTTAGGAATTTAAGCAGATTCTTCTAGTTAAGGAAAATGCATACACGTGTAAAACTCCCATATATACAAAAGACAAAGTCTGTCTTCTTGAAGCAGGCAGAGTTGTTTGTAGTCACGGATAAAACCACAAAGCAGCAGCAATAAAGGCCAGTCACTTGTGTGTATATTCTTCAGTTTATATTGCACTGTCGACTTCTGTTTACCACATTTACAGCACGATACATTCTATCAAGCTCTTTCACAAGAACTTCTTAAAGTTCACCTCGCCTATATTCAATTAAATCGTGATTTCTGTGAGTACTTTAGAAGCTATAACACGTAAAGTGGGCCGATGAAAAGATGTTTGTAGAATTCGTAGCTAGAAGTGGAAACTGTCAAATATACCGTTGAAATTCGGATTGATTTTTTTGTTAGTAAACACATTACGCCGCAGTGAATATTGATATAAAGAAGCATAGATTATGCCATAAACACGTATTATACGTTGTTAATAAACATCTGCATACTTTTGCATCTGGTTGGATTTTTTATTAACATTGAATTACGATGCAAGGAACCATGAGCTTAAAACTATACGTGTTAATGCCACAATCTAAGCTACGTGTAGACTATTTTAAATCTTGTGCGTTAGAACTGGCCTTGTAAGAACCACAATGCAGACAGTTAAGACCAGTCTGTATGTACAAGCCATCTGGAAACTCTAGACATTCATTATTGCCTTGGGGCACAGATATAAACTACTTTATTTAGAAAACATATGGGTGTTTTGTTTACTTACTCTACACAGCGATCGGAGCAAGAAAATGTAGCCTCTGTTGACTTACTTCAAACATTATTACACTAGGTTTAATTTTTTAGTAAAAATGTTCAGAATGTTGATCACTTCACAAGCCAGGTACACTGCTGGTGTTACGGTATATCTCCTTCACGCTGTTACTCGCATTGACGGTGGGGGAAGAAGCTGGATCAGACAGGGAGCACTGACCTCCGAAAACACAGCTAAATGAACGCAGTACGATTGTAATCAACAGCACCCACGCTAGACTTTTACACTTCAGTTGAACTCAGAAGTGCGCAGATCTGGTGAATACCAAGGTATGGTTTTTACGAGTACATTGGCTGAAACGTATCTAAATATCAGGAAAAAATCATTCGCTGAAATCGCATCATCCCCGTACACTAATACTGTAATTCACAATAAGGATCATAGACAATTCTCCGACTCCCACAATCCCCTTTTATTTATAATTCTCTTACGCAATTAAGTCCGTCATAATGAGCCCCAGTCGCTCCTGACAAACTGAGGTATTCACTGATCTTCATTTGATTTCAAACTTTTAACGATTCTGACGACAGTTAAGCCCACAATCACGACTGAAATTTTTGATACTGTCCTTCGTCTCAGGCAAATGTCCCCCACAACGTTTCGAAGGCCGGATCCGCCTCTGACCTCAGCTGGAACACGAGGAAAGAGGAGAAACTACTTTGTTGGGTCCGTTAGAAATAGCTAACTTCAATCCATTCTTCCGCACTTGTCATACGATACCGGTGCGATCTGCAATACGTTGGTTTAGGACAAAAAGCATTGAGGGATGTTCGTGTGTCCTAGATTCTTGAGATCATGTCTTCTTACCATGGTCGTTTTACGGGTATCGTGTTTAGGGCTGAGACAGCCCAAATCGAGCTCGAAAAGAAACCATAACGAAACTAGATATATTAAGGTAAACTCCGAGAGTCAAGACAGTCAGAACAGGTGAATAAGGAGTAGGATTTAACTGATACGAGTGCTAAAACCAGCAAGGGTATAGCAAGCAACAAAATCCTGTAGATCGTTTATCACACGCTACAATTACTTCTAATTTCGTAGCAATTAATTTCCACAGATAAAATAGTTTTAAATAACAATTAAGCCACGAATCTTCTTGCGTAATGTTCAATTTGTGTGTTTATATATATATGTTGGGGGGGGGGGGTACGCGGTGCAGCAGTTATGTGAGAAACTGCGCTCAAAGCCGGAAGATCGGGGGGACGATTCCCGATGGGGCCATTGGAATTTTT
>Ga0123352_10010237_pt1 | contig 14717 bp, 14 predicted proteins | sample TergutLab28metaG_FD_89700 | JGI IMG/M metagenome (GOLD analysis project Ga0123352, IMG submission 89700) | Labiotermes labralis P1 segment gut microbial communities from Petit-Saut dam, French Guiana - Lab288 P1 | ecosystem: Host-associated > Arthropoda: Insects > Digestive system > Gut ... | reverse complement strand
TGGCCTGCTTTTTAAGTCTATCATCTGTGATGCGGTATGTTAATAATTAATGTTGTACACCAACCCATTTTCATGTTCGGTTGGTGACGAAAAAAAACAGCCCGGCATGGGCTGGTAGGAGGTATCTATGAACATGCAAGCAATAGGGCGGAAAATTTCTGCCAAAAGGAAAGAACGGGACATGACACAGGTAGACCTGGCAGACAAGTTGGGTGTAACCTATCAGGCGGTATCCAGTTGGGAAAGGGGGCATTCCATGCCGGATATCGCAAAGCTGCCGGATATTTCGCAAGTGCTGGCCGTATCAATAGACGAGCTATTGGACAATGCCGCCGCGGTAACCCTTGTCAAAAATGTGTTAACCGGGCAAGAGCCACAAGCCCCTGATATGGAGGCGTTGGTTGAGTTGGCGCCTATACTAAAGCCCAGCCAAATTGAAACATTGACGAATAAAAATACGATTGCAAGCGAAGAATTCTTAGTAGAAATGGCCTGCCACTTGGATAGCGAAAAGATAAAAGAAATTGTGCTAAATTGCGAAAACATTTCTTCCAATACTATAGCAGAGCTGGCTTGCCATATGGACAGCGAAGATTTAAAAGAGATTGCCCTGCACTGCAAAAACATCGACAATGCAATACTGGTAGAAATCGCTTGCCATATGGACAGCGAAGATTTAAAAGAGATTGCCCTGCATTGCAAAAACATCGACAATGCAATACTGGTAGAAATCGCGTGTCATATGGATAGTGAGGATTTAAAAGACATCATCCTGCACTGCAAAAACATTGACAGCAAAACAATAGCAGAAATAGCCTGTCATATGGACGAAGATGATCTTGCCGATATTATCATGGATGCCATGCGAAACCGGCGCAACTAAATGAACAACCCACCTGCAACAGCTTTTGCCGGTGGGTTGCTTTATAAGCTTCCAACGTGATACAATCTTGGTACTATATAAAACAGTAAGGGGGGCATAGAATGCTGCATAAATCTAAACGTAAGAAAATTATCGCACTTATTTTGGCACTGTGTTTTACAGCATCTCTTCTGCTTCCTGTTGGTTTTATTTTGGTTAATACCAACCATACACATGTTTGTTGCTCTGGCGAGTATATTGAAGATAATCGCTTAAATAATATGACAAGTATTTGCTGTATAACCTGTATCAGCATTCACATTGCAAAAACTTCTATTGCGACAGTAGCCTATTCTAATAATGTGACTATTTTTATATATCTGCTTGCAGTATATTTAATTTTTAGAAGTGTTTTAGCACGGGGAGGCCTATCTTCTCCTGTTGCCTTAAAAGTGAGGATGAATAATTAGAAAATAAATCACATTTTTTGTTATGCGTTTAGCGCGCCGTCGCGCTCCCCGCAGCGAAGCGGAGGAAGCGGAATCGGGCTTTGCCCGATGTAGCGGCGGGGTCATAGGGGCGGTGCCCCTATTTTAATCGAAGGAGAATTTTATTATATGAAAAAAATTATATTGCTTTTAGTATTGACTCTGGTAATGGGCATAGCATTTGTAGGATGCAGTCAAGATGAACCCGAATCGGTAAACTGGATAAGCCCAATGGTTTCCTTTAACATAGCTGGAAACGCGGCTTCTGTATGGGGTAGTCAATATGACTTGCATCGCAACGAAACTTTTGAGTATGTTTTTATGCTTGATGGTGTAGAGACACCAATTACAGCGGCTGCATTGTTAAGCGGCGGCGCAGTACCCGCTAATATAAGCATGAGCTATGGCGGCGATGGCGAATACCTTGCAAGACTTGTAGTTTTTGCTTACGAATTTTTTGATCATGGCCGCCCCCAAAGAATTGCCGCACATGGCGGCGGTATAAACCCACAAGAAATTTTGGTTCTTTGGCAAAACCCCGCTAATGGTCATTGGTTCAACTTAATACAAGACGGTATAGGGCGCACAGACGCAACAATGGGCGGCCATCACGACGGTCTTTTAAGTTTGGTGAGGGATACGGCGCAATACACATTTAGGCTAAATAGCGAAACCATACAAGATATTTCTGAACTTGAACTGTTTATTGTAGCAACCGCCAGGCCAACAATGGAAGATGACTATAATAGAAGTGGCTACTCACTGACCTTTGCCATAGAAACACCGGATATAGACCATCATTTTCATAGCTGGGAGCTTCTTGTGGCAAGCGGCACTATGATTATAGTTGAAGAATAATGGTTAAAACGCTACTTTTTGCGGTTATTCTTGCTACAAGTCTGTTATTTGTGGGCTGCAATACAGCCCACAATACAGACGAAGATACCGCCAATATTGTTGTAACGGTTTTTCCGTTATATGATTGGACAAGAGAAGTTCTGGGAAGCAACCCCGGCAATATCGCCGTAACGTATTTATTGGAAACGGGTGTTGATTTACACAATTACACCCCTTCAATTCGTGATATAGCTTCAATAAGCACGTCCGACTTGTTTTTGTGGGTGGGCGGTAAATCCGATTCATGGGTGTTAAACGCAATGGCTAACCCGCAAAACCAGTATCGCCGCAATGTGCCAGTTATGAGGATGCTTAGCATTCATGAAACGCAAATGTTCCCTGTGGATGGCGTAATACCGGGGGATATTGGCGGCGAAAATTGCTGCGGCGGCGAAACCCATGACGAACATGTATGGCTCTCGTTACCTTTTGCAATACGCTTTGTCGAGCGTATTCGTGACGAAATAATTATTCTTGACCCGTACAATGAGGGCTACTACACTGCAAATGCGGCGGCGTATATAGTCGAACTTGAAGAACTAAACCGTCAATTTACCGAAATGGTAGAACTTGCACAGCGGCGCACCATACTTGTTGTGGACAGGTTCCCATTTTTGTATATGACTGTTGACTATGACTTGCAGTTTTTTTCGGCATTTGATGGTTGTTTCGCCGCAACAGAAATAAGCATGCAACGGCAGGCGGAATTGGCAAACGCAGTTAATAGCCTGAGCCTAAACACAATTTTGATTATTGACAATCATTCTGTTGCCGGCGCTGTTGCGTATGCCGCGGGTCGGGAGTTGCAGATAATAGAGCTGCAGGATTTTCAATCTGTAAGTCGCTATCATATTGGACAGGGGCTAACCTTCTTGTACGGTATGCAGCAAAACCTTGAAGCGTTGCGCATAGCGTTAAATTAGGGGGGTGCCATGAATTTAACCGTTAAAGATTTAAGCATAGGTTATGACGGAGTAGCCATACAAGATGATATAAGTTTTTGTATAGAGGGCGGCTCTTATCTGTGTATTGTTGGCGAAAATGGCACAGGAAAGAGTACGCTGCTCAAGACTATATCCAATTTGCAAAAGCCTATTTTTGGTGAAATTAGCTTTGGTGTGCCAAGGCGGGAAATAGGATATCTATCCCAACAAACCGCCGTACAAAATGACTTCCCTGCAACTGTAAGCGAAATTGTGTCAACAGGGGTATTAAGTAAGGGCAAATGGTATAGGCCATTCTATAGCAAACAAGATAAGGAACTTATTGATTGGGCTATGGCTAAAACTAATATCACAGATATAAAAGGGAAGTGTTTCCGCGAGCTTTCTGGCGGGCAGCAAAGGCGTGTCTTATTGGCACGAGCTTTGATAGGTGCAAAAAATTTTATTATCCTGGACGAGCCTACGGCGGGACTCGACCCCGAAGCCACAAAAGATTTTTATGCGTTGCTTGAAAAAATAAACAAGGATGAAAACGTTACTATTGTAATGGTGACGCATGATATAGAAAGTTCCATAAAATATGCAACACATGTTTTGCATTTGCAGGTGGATGATTATTTTTTCGGTACAATTGACGAGTATTACCGCCTCCCAAAAGGGGGTGGCAAGTAAATGAACGTAGTTGAATTGCTGCGGTTTCCGTTTGTGCAATACGCGCTTATTGTTTCTGCCTTAATGGCGGTATGCGCTTCTTTAATAGGCGTACCCCTTGTGTTAAAACGCTACTCATTTATGGGTTTTGGGCTTTCAAACGTAGCATTTATGGGTATGGCACTGGCAATTGTAGTTGATGCCACAAACTCTTTGGCAATTGTTATGCCACTAACTGTGGGTGCAACTATTTTGCTAATTGGTTTTGGCAACCGCTTCAAGAAGGTTAGCGGCGATGCTTCCCTTGCCATGATAACTGTCGGCTCCCTTGCTATTGGGCATTTTGCAATCAACACATTTTCTATGCGTGGCAATATTACTGCCGACGTTAGCGAAACGCTTTTTGGCGGTATGCGTCTTTTGACGTTGCGTATGCCAGATGTATGGCAGAGCGTTGGCATTACAGTTATTGTTTTGTTGTTTTTCACATTTTTTTATCACAAAATTTTTGCAGTTACCTTTGATGTGGACTATATGCAAGCCACAGGGCAGCGTCCAATAGTTTACGAACTACTACTTTCTGCAATAACAGGCGTGGTTATAGCAATGTGCATGAACCTTTTGGGTTCGCTGCTTACCGCATCGCTTATCATTTTTCCTGCACTTTCGGCAATGCGTATGTTTAGGGCATATAAGGCCGTAATAATATTTGCCGCTATTGCCGCCGCCGCATGTTCTTTGGTTGGAATTTTGGTTTCAATATTATTTGAACTGCCGGTAACAACAACAATAATTTTAATGAATATTGTATTATTTCTTGTGCTGCTTGCTGTGGATACATTGCGCAAGATACTTTTGTAATATTGGAGGTATGTATTAATGAAGGGTAACAGAAGGCAAGAAGCCATGAAAAGAGATAAACGCAAAAAGCGTATTATTGCGGCAGTATGCGGTGCTGTGCTTGTAACAATAGCGGTATTGCTTATTGTCGGTCATGTTCAGCAAAGAGGGACTCGTACTTTTATCAGTGGCCGCAATTCGGTGACACTTAACGCAGATGGTACGTTTAGGGCCGTACTCCCCCATGGTGTCGAAAGAAGCGGCACTTTTACTGAAACCACTACCGATGGGGTAACGACGGTTTCGTTTAATCAAGGCGGCACAACAGTTCATGCAAATATAGAAGATAATGTACTAACTATCCCCGACGAATGGGACGACGGCCACGGTCACCCAAGAAATTACACCTTGCAGCGTTAGCAAATATAAAGGCTGTTGCTTGCGGGTCATAACCGTTTGCAACAGCCTAATTTTATTAGATGATAAACCCTACCGCTTCTTTAACCCGCTTTAGCGTGGTTGCGGCAAACTCGGCAGCCTTTGCCGCGCCATCTGCCGCCACTTTGTCTAAATACGCAACGTCTGCAATAAGGCGGGCCTGTTCTTCTTGATATGGTTTTAATGTTTCTACTACGGCTTCGCCAACAGTGGTTTTTAGGTGGCCGTACATTTTACCTTCGAAGTCGGCTTCGCTTTCTTTTAGCGTTTTGCCGGTTATGCATGAGTAAATTGTTAATAGGTTGCTGACGCCTGGTTTGTCTGGTGCTACTTTAATTTCGCTGCCGGAGTCTGTTACCGCACGTTTAAATTTTTTCAAAATAGCGGCGGGGGCGTCGGATAGTAAAATTGTATCATTTTCATTATCATCTGACTTTGACATTTTATTTTCGGGGTTTTGCAACCCCATAATCCTTGCGCCAACAGGGGCAATAAACGGCTCTGGTATAGTAAGGATATCTCCATAAATGTTATTAAAACGCCCGGCAATGTCGCGGCATAGCTCCAAGTGCTGCTTTTGGTCTTCACCAACAGGTACAAGGTCGGTTTGAAATAACAAAATATCTGCCGCCATAAGCACGGGGTATGTGTACAGACCAGCATTTATATTATCTTCGTGCTTTGCAGATTTATCTTTGAACTGCGTCATTCGGTTTAACTCGCCTACATATGTGTAGCAATTTAGTATCCAAGAAAGTTCCGCATGGGCGGGAACATGGGATTGGAAATATAAAGTGTTTTTTGCAGGATCAAGCCCAAGCGCAATAAACCACGCAAGCATCTGGCGCGAATAGTCGCGCAAAATTTCGGGGTTTTGTCGTATGGTAATGGAATGCAAATCTACAACGCAGTATAGGCAGTTATAGTCGGCACTAAGCTTTTCCCAGTGTTTAATGGCACCAAGAAAACTACCCAATGTAGGTATGCCAGTTGCTTTAATTCCGCTAAAGATTGTTTTTTTCATATATAACACACTCCTTAAATTACTAATTGTACACTTGTCCTGCCACTGGTACGCGATGCCTGTGTTCCAACATCTCGGATACGGTTACAAATGTAAAACCATTTGCAAGAAGCAGGTCAACCATGCGTATTGCGGCATCCACCGTTGTGCTGTAGATATCATGCATTAAAATAATATCGCCGTCGCGGATGCGGATGTTGCCGCTATTGTCTACTACATGTCTCATTATAGCGTTTACGTTTTGGTTTTGCCAGTCACGGGTATCTACCGACCAAAGAACGACGGGGTATCCCATCTCGTATGCGACATCAAGCACCCTATAATTATGCGCACCAAATGGCGGACGCATAACCGCGGGCAGCGTTCCCGTGGTGCGGTAAATTACATCGCGGTTTTGTGTAAGAAGGTCGCGAATTTTTTCATTACTAAGGTTAACAAGTCTGTCATGCGAGAATGCATGGTTTGCAATTTCATGCCCTTCGTTAACTATGCGCTGTGCAATATGTGGATATCTATACACGCGGCCGCCCAGCACAAAAAATGTTGCGGGTACATTGCGTGCATAAAGTTCATCCAATAGCCGCGGGGTGTGGTGGCTTGGGCCATCGTCAAAAGTTAACGCTACAAGTCTGACATTTGATGCCCTGTCCCAATTTATCCAGTGGTAACCCAGCCATGTTGCAATTTGCAGCCATGACCCTTCCTGCGCAACAATGCGCACCACCTGTGGGGAAAGTGCCCCAATTTCTTGGTCGCTGTAGTTGTCGATAATGGGTACTGTATTTGGAATAAAACGCATATTTGCATTTAGATATACCCACCAGTTGCCGCTGTAGGTGATTATCTGTGCCCAGCCATCGTCTTGCTGCTGCAAAATACGAACGGGCTGCGGGTTAAAAAAGCCTCGCATCTGCGCGTGGAAGTCAGGTGCTTCGTATACGGCAAATATCCACGGGATGTTATGCCGCTCGTGTTCACTTTCATGTGCGGCCAGCGGCTTTGTCATGCCCATGCAAAGTGCAAGTAAAAGGGTTACGGTAAATACCGAAACCCTTCTTTTCAATGGGGCTCTGCCCCAAACCCCGCCGCTACAGCAGGAATAAATCCTGCTTCCGCTTCCTTCGGGAAGCGGCGTAGCCGCTTTGTGACTTGCTATTTCAGGCATTAATCCTTATCCTTCATTTCCTCAAGAATCTTCTTGCGGGCTTCAATTACTTTTGCCTGTACGTCGCTTGGTGCTTCGTCATAGCGTTCAAATGCCATGCTAAAGCTGCCGCGGCCCTGTGTCATAGAGCGTAATTCTATTGCATATTTTAACATTTCGGAATGCGGTGCTTCTGCCTGTATTACCTGCTTCTTGCCTACGCCTTCCATACCAAGAATACGGCCGCGGCGTTTGTTCATGTCGCCCATGATATCGCCGGTGTAATCGTCTGGTACGGTAACAACTACTTTCATAATAGGCTCAAGCAAAGTTGGTTTAACTTTCATGAAGCCGTCGCGGAAAGCCAGGATCGCCGCCATTTTAAACGCAAGCTCGGAAGAGTCTACGGCGTGATAGCTGCCGTCTGTCAAGCGGGCTTTAAGGCCAACAACTGGGTACGCCGCCTGTGGGCCGGCTTTTACACAGTCTTGAATTCCTTTTTCTACAGCAGGGAAGTATTGGCGCGGTACACTGCCGCCAACCACCGTTTCTTCAAATACATATGGGGTGGTAAGGTCGCCGCTTGGTTCGAAGTCCATACGCACGTCGCCGTATTGGCCGCTGCCGCCAGATTGCTTTTTGAATTTGCCCTGCACACTCGCCTTGCCCTTAATCATTTCGCGATAAGGCACAAGCGGGGTAGAAAGTTCTACTTCTATTTTATAGCGGGAACGTAAGCGGTTAACAAGTACGTCAAGCTGGGCTTCGCCAATGCCGGACACAATTGTTTGCTTGGTTTCCTTATTAATGGTAAATACAAGGGTTTTGTCCTCTGCCAAAAGTTTTGACAGGGATGATGACATTTTGTCTTCGTCGCCTTTGCCCTTAGATGATATCGCGCGCGAGTACAATGACTCTGGCATTTTAATTGGCGGTATTCTATAAGGCTCGGCTTTGGTGGCAAGGGTATCGCCGGTGTTGGTTGTATCCAGTTTAAGGATTGCGCCAATGTCGCCAGCCTTAATTTCCGGCACATCAATTCTATCTTTGCCGCGCACGGTAAATAATGTGCTAAACTTTTCTGCATTTTCGTGATTAGTGTTGTACAGCGGCGTATCGCGTTTTACAACGCCGCTAAATACGCGGAACAAGCTTATACGCCCAACAGATGGGTCGGATATTGTTTTAAATACGAACGCGCAAACGCCGCCCGCTTCCGAACACGGAATAGAAACCAACTCGCCAGCTTTGTCGACAGAAATTTTACGTGTAAGTTCTGCCGCTGGTGGGACAAGGGTTGTTAGCATATCCAACATGGCGGCTACGCCAATCATGTCTTTGCCCGTTGCTGTACCGCAAAGTACAGGCGACAAACTGCCGTTTGCAATGCTTAAACGCAGGCCGCGTGTTTTTTCTTCGTCCGTAAGTTCTTCGTCGCCAAAGAATTTTTCCATTAGGGTTTCGTCTGTTTCTGCAATGGCTTCCAGTAAAAACTGGTGATGCTCTTCGTATGCGTCAACCATGTCTGCCGGTACGTCACATGGTATTGTTTCCGCACCGTTCCATTTATATGCCTTGCCTGTAAATGCATCTATATAACCTACAACTTTGCCGCCTTCAGCAAATGGAATTTGTAAAGGTGCCACGGTATGGCCAAACTTTTCGCGCATGTCTGCAACTACCTTCGAAAAATCGGCATGTTCGTCGTCCATCCCGTTTACGAAAAGAACACGGGGCAGTTCCTGCGCATGTTCCCATGCAAGCTCGGTGCCAACTTCCACGCCAGACTTTGCAGATACAAGAATTAACGCTACGTCGGAAACACTAAGCGTTTCTTTTACCGCGCCAACAAAGTCAAAAAAGCCGGGCGTATCCATGAAGTTAAGCTTTGTATTATTCCACTCGATTGGAATAACTGATGCGCCAACAGATGCTTTGCGTCTTGCTTCTTCTGGGTCGTAGTCAGAAACGGTGTTGCCGTCTTCTACGCGTCCCATACGGCTTGTTACTTTGGTAACGTGCAGCATTGCTTCCATTAGCGAAGTCTTCCCGCAACCACTGTGTCCCATTACTGCTACGTTTCTGATTTCGTCTGCCGAATAAACTCTCATAAAATACCTCCCGTTTGTGTATAGTGTCAATAGCATTATACTGTTTTGTTGCAATAATTACAAGGTTTTTGTAGTGCGCATACGATTGCTTATATGATTGTGTTAATTATGCCCTGTTCCTTAAACATTAGTATCTTGATTTGCCCACATGTCTATGATAAAATAATATGTACTTTATATTATCGTGAAAATGGGGTGTGTTATGGAATATATAAGCAGACATGCAGAACGTAAATTCATCAAAATGAGTAGCTTTTTCAAGGCTGTTTTGGTAACTGGGGCGCGCCAAGTGGGCAAAACTACGATGCTGCGGCATTTAGCCAATGGACAAAACAGAACATATGTAACTTTGGATAATCTTATGGCTCGCAACCTTGCCAAAACAGATCCTGTTTTGTTTTTTCAAACCTATAAACCTCCTATTATTATTGACGAGGTGCAGTATGCCCCAGAATTGTTTAGCCAAATAAAGATAATTTGTGACGAATGCGAAGAAACCGGGCAATTTTGGCTTACCGGCTCACAACAGTTTAAATTGATGAAAAACATACGCGAAACCCTAGCCGGCAGAGTTGGGATATTAGAAATGTACAGTCTGTCAAAAAACGAAAAAGATGGCGTACTTTTTGATAATATTCAGGACTTCTCTTTTCTAACTTTGCAATCACGGCAGGCCCAAACTTCTAAAAATGACATAATTAATGTTTTCGACCACATTTGGCGGGGCGGTATGCCACAAGTAATCAACGCAGATACCGAGCTGCTGCAAGAATATTTCAACACGTATATTGACACTTATCTGATGCGTGATATAGCAGAACTTGGCGGTATTACCGATACGCTGCGTTTCAATAAATTCTTGACCGCTTGCGCAGCACTTGTTTCCGGGCAGGTAAATTACAAAACCCTTGCAGAGACTGCGGAAATTTCCCAACCAACCGCAAAAGACTGGTTAAAGCTTTTGGAGGGCATGGGAATAATTTATTTATTACAGCCCTATGCCAATAATGCGTTAAAACGCTTGACTAAAACGCCTAAACTATATTTTTGCGATACTGGCCTGGCCGCATACCTATCCATGTGGCCTTCCAAAGAGACGCTTATGAACGGGGCGGCCAGCGGACACTATTTTGAAAATTATGTTGTTATTGAGATGCTCAAAAACTTTGCCTACTCTCAAAGCAGGGCAAACTTATTCTATTACCGCGATTCTAACGCAAAGGAGATTGACATTTTTGTTGAGCAGATTAACATGATACACCCACTGGAAATCAAGAAGTCGGCAAACCTCGATAAGCGAGAGATTAAGAAATTTAGTGTTTTAGACAAAGCATCCATCCGGCAAGGCTGCGGCGGTATCATATGCATGTGTGAGGAAGTAATACCAATAGATGTGAATAATTGCTTTATACCATGTAATTTAATTTAGATATTTCCTTGAAATTTGCTGCACTGTGTTGCATAATGTAATTAAAGGGAGGAATTGTCATGTCTAGTGTAGCAAAATCAATTTTATTACTTGAAATTAGGCGGCGTAGGCGGTTTAGGCAAAACATGCTGCTGGACGATACCCGTGGGGAAAATATCGTCTCAAGAATAGAAACAGGCGGCCAAGACCCATTGTTTGATACATTTAATGACCTTATGCAAAAGCTGGAAATGCCTGTTGGCACGGTTTTTTACCCGTTTCTTACAAATGTGACCACAGATGTTTATGATGTGCTGGACTGCATCCTGTATTGTTTTGATTTTGCGGAAGAATTCCCGCTGTACTTGAAAGAGGCAAAAACACTGTTTGACAAATTTCAAATAATGGGCGACTTTTCCCGCGGTATTAACCGCCAAATGGTACTAAGCATACAGGCCAGGATATACGAGCTGGAAGGTAAAGACCCAAACGAGATAATTGCCATAGCCAGGGAAGGTATACTGCTAACTTACCCGGAGTATGGGCTTTATCAATACAATGGCGAGGTTCTGCTGTTTGAAGAATCTACCCTAATGCATTGTGAAGCCATGGCATTAGCCAAAAGCGACCCTGCCGGCGCAATATCCCTGTTACAAAAAATTGTAAAGGGTATAGAGTGCTTCCCTGGCGACAGCAAAGACAAGGAGAAGCGGCTTCCCCCTGTATTGCTGGACTTATCGCAGCTATTAATTGACAAAGGGGACTACCAGCAGGCGTTGGAAATTTGCGATATAGGCTTTAATACATCAGTGAGGCGGGATAAAGCAAAGTATGCGCCGGACTTTGCTTACAACAAGGCAGTAATACTTACGGTACAGGGGCAAAAAGAAGAAGCGGCCAAGCTTTTAATGCCTATGTACTGCAGCTTTATAGTAATGTGTAGGCGTAAAAAAGCAGAAAAAGTGCTGGAGCTCGCAATAAAACTGGGGGAAAAACTTAAAACTTACGGGGTAGAAAATTTGTCGCTAGACATGCCGCAGGTTAAGTTTGACTACGGCAAGCCAATACCGGCAAAAAGCATTGGGGACTTGATTTATGGCTTGCGTGACGATGCTAAACTAAAGCAAACAGAGTTATGCAAGGGAGTGTGTACCCAGAGTACTTTGGCCCGCATAGAGACAGGTGCAATAATTCAAGGCAATGTCTATCACTTGGAAGTATTTATGCAAAGACTTGGCAGGGATATTAATAAATATTTTACTACATTTTTAGACCGGGACGAGTACGAAAGCAAGCAGTTGCGGGACGAGGTTAGAGCATTGGCGATAAATAGACGCTATGAAGAAGCCAAAACGCAGTTGGAAAAACTTAAAAATCATAAGCACTATAAAAAAGGTGCTAATCTACAGTTTATTGCATTACAAGAAGCAACCATTCATATTGGGCTTGTTGGGTACGACCAAAAGCATCTGGATATGCTTAAAGGGGCATGGGCTATAACAAAAAATGATTTTGAAACCTACGATGCGTATGACATAGCAAAAACACGCCTAAGTAATTACGAAGTTGTTATACTTAATCAGATAGCAAGTAACATGTCCGCCAATGGAAAAGGTAGCGAAGCTGTACGCATTTATGAAAGCTTGGTAACTAACCTGGAAAAATTTTATGTGGATGAGTCTGAAAGAATACGTATGTATATGACTGTGCTATATAATTATTGTGGAGAATTAGAGCGGTTGGTCAGGCATGAGGAAACCCACGATATTGCGATTAAGGGCGAAAACTTATGCCTAAAGCATAGAAATCTAAAACTAATGCCCGGATTTTTATCCGAAAAGGCTTATGCTTTAGACGCATTTGGTGAAAAAGAAAAAAGCGTTTCTTATTTTGTTGCCTCCTGCTATATAGATTCTTTGCTTGGATACACCGCAGGCGAAGAGGCGATAAAAAAACACATTAAGAAACGCTTTGACATTGATTTAGATTGATTCTAAGTGATTAATCATCATCCGGGTCTCTCGGACGATCTCCAAAGGGAATAACCCCCATAAGCCCCAAGCTTATCAGCACCAAGTTTAAATATTTTTTCATGTACATGCACCATCCTGTCAAAAAGTTTTTAAAATCTTCTGTAGAAATGGTACAGGTGGGATGCATTAAAAAACATGCCGACCTCTGCATATAAAAATATGCAGAGGTCGGCATGTTTTTTTTGTTGCGAATCTTTTATAATGTTCTTGTCGGGCAGAAACATATCTGCCAGACAAAACACTTTGGCCAAAGGTGTAGGTAATTTTGGGCGTATTTGCTATGAGCCCAATGCCTGATGTATTATGCACATGCGCCCACAATACCCAAACAAGACCTTGGCTGCAGCAAGGCAAATAGTGGACAGCACGTACAAAAAAACATTCTTAGGCTGATTTAGTCGGTTTCGTTAGCCTAGGATGTACATTTGAAAATCGACAGACAAACTTTGAGGAGGTCAACATGAAGAACTTAAAACAAAAAGCTGGTTTAATGGTACTTGTGGTAATGCTACTACTCGGGAACTCCACTTTTAATCTTGTTAGTGCGAGTAGCTATGAAAGTGATGCGATGGATATAGGATATCAAGTATCCACGAGAAGCACGTCCTTTTATCAACACCTATCGGTAGAATTTCACTTGTTTATGACATCGGCAGAGCGGCAAACTCTAATAATAGATGATTTGCATCTGACTAGCGAAGAGCGCGAACTGCTAATTTCTACGCCAGTAACGCTAGATGAACAAATTCAAGAAATATTAGACAACGCATACCTTACTGTAGAAGAAAAAGAGTTTTTCATTCGTAGACTGTTTGCTATATTGGAAGCTGAATTTGGGTCTGAGTCAGTTCAAACAGCGCAAATCATACACGAATACTTGCTTAACAGCATAGGAGACGTAAATGCAAGCCACGGTATGCAGAGCGTAATGGACATGATGCCAGAGACGCTTCGCTCTGTAACCGAAATCTCCAGCCATGAATCGCATTCTATTGTATTGGACAGTTCACCACAGTCGCTACAGACATTTACAGTTAATGTGCCTCACAGGCGGCAGGAGCGAACGAATTGGTGTGGACCCGCTACTGCTCAACAAACAATTGCATTTTTTAATGGAAGTGCACCAACACAACAATCTTTAGCAACCTCGATGAACATGACGGGTTCGGCGGGAACAGATTTACCAATAGTAAGAAATGCAGTAAATAGAAATATAAGTCGATGGGTCTATAATTCGCCTATTCGTCACAGCAATAGAGCCTCGATTATGAATAACATACAAGGCTCGATTTTGAACAATATTCCTCCTATGATTAGAGTACAACACGTAGCCGGGTGGCCATATTCAACTGCCGGTCATTTTGTAAGCGTTAGCGGTCTTACAATACAGGGTGCGGTTTGGATGTCATTGCCACCAGATAGTGATGTAGCATCCAACGTAATGCCTCTGAATAACGAGGTCACACAAGTTCAAATTACGGATCCATGGGCTGGTGCGCCAGGCTCTAATTGGACTAATCCGCCGGCAAATGGCAGATTGTGGGTGTCTTCTGATTTGCTATTTAGAGCAATGACAGCATGTACATTTAGACCGAATATGTCATTTTAGAGTTTTAGCAACCACAAGAAAGGTGTTGTTTGATTTGTTGATAAAAACTTACTTTTTTTCTTTACTTCTTTTTCTTGTGCTTGTGCTGACAAGTTGTAGTGGAGAATATGATGTTTCTGTCGAGCAGTACAACTCGAATGAATGCATAATTGTAGATAGCAATGCAATATATATTCCACATCCAAATGGTGTTGTGTTGTCCGTAGAAAACAGACTGTTTTTGTCGCCAGTAGATATGGTTTTTTCACGTGTCAACGAATCCATTTTT
>Ga0123352_10010236_pt1 | contig 14718 bp, 5 predicted proteins | sample TergutLab28metaG_FD_89700 | JGI IMG/M metagenome (GOLD analysis project Ga0123352, IMG submission 89700) | Labiotermes labralis P1 segment gut microbial communities from Petit-Saut dam, French Guiana - Lab288 P1 | ecosystem: Host-associated > Arthropoda: Insects > Digestive system > Gut ... | reverse complement strand
TCACACCTTAGGTGTGATGATACCAGAGGCTGTGTAATGCAATTTTGACCTCCTGATAATGAGCACATGTGCTCGAAATATGTAGAGGCATGAAATAAACTTATTGTAAAACAAAAATTTTGTGCATCAAGTTGGTTAATTACTGAGATAAATATACTGAGCTGCAGGGTCAGCAAAACGTCAAAAAAAAGGTAAGTTTAGGAGCCCTTTACTGAGGAGAATATATGAACATGGGAGGAAGGAAGTAATATAACGCTGGAGACAATGAGGAGTTTCACAATTTGCACTCTTAACTAAATAATATTGGACAATAAAGTGGAGGGTAGCGAGACACTTGGAAATTGTTAGACACCCGGTAGGCCCAGATGAGATGTACGTGTTATTCGGCAAGGTTGACTGGAGGGAAAAACGTTCAATGTCTATGGGTAGGTGGGAGGTGGAAGTTAAGACGGAATAAGTGACGCGTGTCCGTGCGGTCTAAGGCGTCGATCTGAAGCTTCTGACTGCTGGAATAGCGGGTTCGAATTCCGCATGGATATACTTATCTTGTGTCGGTTTTATGTTGTGTAGGTAGCGGCCTCTGCGACAAGCTGATCACTCTCTCAGAGGAGTGTGTGTGTGTATGTATGTGTTTTTGTGTGTGTCTAATGTGTGTCATCTATGAACCTCAAAAATGAGGACACCCAGGCACGAGTTGGACTGTAGCGCCACAAAAAAAGGAGTAATGATGGTGTGCTAGCTTTTTAAGAAGGGTACTAGTCCTTGCAGTCCGTCACTTGTTAGATAATTTGTTTGTTTGTTTGTTTGTTTTTTGTTTGTCTGTTTGCTTATTTGTTTGCTTTCTTGTCTTCTTGCCTGCTTGCTTGCTTGTGTCTCCGTCTGTCTGCCTGCATATATGTATGTACGTACTGTGTATGTATTTATGTACGTATGTATGTCTGTGTGTATGTGTGTACAAATATGTGTGTATGTTAGTGAAATTTTCTTCCTACGTCCTTCAATTCCTTATTCTTCAGAGAGTGAAGCTTTCTTATAGTAGAAATGAACACCAGTAATACAAACTGATTACTTACTTGTTAGCGCAATTGTTAGTTCGGGTTCTTGTAGTATAAGTGCCTTTCCTGGCATAAAATTTGCGTATATCTGTTCTCCTTTCTTGCAATATTTCGCAAGAATTACAAATTCCCTAAGCCTGCATTCATATGATATTCACGGTTTATTTAACAGATTTTGGCCATCAGTTTCATTTTCCATTCTCCGCTACATTTTCGACAAACATGAATTGATGAGGACAATTACTGGACGCACATTACCGTAAACAAAAATACCAACAGAAGTAGCTAGAGCGTGAATTTTGTTCACTTAAGGATGCAGAAGCACCGATACGCACCGATATGATTCGCGACGCACCGGCCAGGTGGAATGGCGCGATGATCTAATGATGAACGATGGTAGTGCCACTAGGTGACCGATGAGCTTTAGGTAAATTACAATCAGACAATGCCAGACCGGTCAAATGATTTTGGCGTGAAATTATATGAACTTAATAAGCTGAACGCGAGGCTCAAAGCGGTTTGCCGACTTTGCGGTATGGCAGTTCTGTCGTGGAGAAATTTTCATTTACCGACTAAGACATGATCACTGCTCGGTATTTGGTACAGTTTGGAGTCTTTTTTATTCGCAGTGTAGAAAGTATAAATTTTATATTCGTGGTTCCGTGCATCATAGTTCTAGGTTGAAGAAATCCAAAAAGATGCAACAGTATGCAGATATTTATTTATTTACTGCTAAATTACTATACATGTTTCGGGCGACCATCGCGCCCATCATCAGGAGTACAGAAAACTGTAGTTGCAGCCCCTGGTACAGATCATACTATCTGGGAAGCAAGCTTCCTCAAACGTGACCAAATAAGGACTGGTTTGGGACCGTTGGGACCGTTGGGACCGTTGGTCCCAACGGTCCCAATCCAGTCCTTATTTGGTCACGTTTGAGGAAGCTTGCTTCCCAGATAGTATGATCTGTACCAGGGGCTGCAACTACAGTTTTCTGTACTCCTGATGATGGGCGCGATGGACGCCCGAAACATGTATAGTAATTTAGCAGTAAATAAATAAATATCTGCATACTGTTGCATCTTTTTGGATTTATTCAATCCAGAACTACGATGCACGGAACTACAAACATAAAATTTATCGACACCAAACAGGCAGAAGTCATCTTCCAATTTAAAAACGTCAAGAAGAAACTGTACAAAACGAATGCAGCCATGTGGTACAACAACGTAGGACGTATAATTAACGCATATAAAAAGAACTTGGCGAAGTAAATGACTTGGGTGAGGACGGCTTGTGTTCGGTGATGTTGCGTTTTGACGTTATCCAGTACCATCTATCACCGTCTTATATTGTTGTGAATCATTGTTACACTGAATGAAGAACATATACTTTGCTTATTGTAAAACATTCGTAGCCAATAAGTTGAATATTTTCTTTAGCCTGTCTTTGACAAACTTCAACTTTCTTCTTGCTTCTGCCCATTTTTACGCCAAATTAAGTTTGGCCCTTGTCAGTAAGGCGTGGCATGTCTTTGGAGTTGCGGATATAACATACTCTTTCCGTCGAAGGACATAAACTGCGAATAAGTTTTTTAATAATGTCGTGGAAGGCTGAAAAGGTGTGATCCTCCAGTTATAGTGATGGATTGTGAATCACCCGTTACCGTCATTAAGAAGCACGTTATGAAATCTTATACAGATTACATTTCTGTGTGGTTCTGAAATATTTTTTCAAATTATCGAAGCCTACATGCTGATAAATGTACATTGACTTGTTTAAAGAAATGCTAGAGCTTGCGGATAAATATCGTTACCTACGGACATATTTGAGATGCATGAAACAAGAATCAGGAATATGAAGGCTGCACTTTAAATATTGCTTTTCCGAATTCCGGTACCAAGATAAGAATTAATCTTGTGGAAATATATATGAGTGTTTGTGGAAGAAATAATTTGCGGTTGACGTCACTAGATTGAACTGCCTCAAGGTATGACGAAGTGCTAATGAATCTTCCCATATGAATGTTAACAACAACATCCTTTAAACGCTTGGTGCAGTTTGTTGAAGCACCGCGCTACAAGCCGGAAGGTCTCGGGTTTGATTCCCGATGGTGTTACTGGAATTTTTCATTGACACAATCCTTCAGGCCGCACTATGACTCTGGGGTCGACTCACCCTATAACAGGAATGAGTACCATGAATATTTCCTGGGAATTAAGGTGGCCGGTGCATAGGGCTGACATCCTTACCACCTTCATGTGCCGACTGTCTTGAAACCTGGGAGTCTAAACCTCCTGAAGCCCTCAGGGCCTGGCCTGGTTTGTACAGGGATTCCTTTACCTTTATTATAATTCCGGATAAAAGGGTTCATCTTATGTCAAAAACGTAAGGTCTGCACAGCCTCTTGTTCTGTGGGTACTTTCGGCTTTTTCCTGGGGGTAAGGTGGCCGCGGCGTGAAGCTGACCGTTCCCATCAAACGCGGAGAGTCATGGGATCCACAATAACAAACTCATGACCAAATTATATAAAGCAGTGTTGCTTTATATTGTCGCACAATATCTGTATTATTCTCTAATTTATATTGTAACAAAAATATATTATGCCTTAAGTGTGTTCCCTGTCACTTAAAAGGGCAGATGACAAAATCCTCTTGTATATGTGTTTTTCTTACGTAGCGACTGTACCCTGCAGTTACGTGCGAACGCACTTTGGTTGCCTGTGAGATGTACTTAGACGTCCGGTCGCGTCGGGACGTTGATAGAGTTAGGTTCAGCCCCCCACTTTCCTCTCAAGGGAGTCGCCAACTCTCATCACATAAATTTCCCTCTTTTTTCCCACGAAACGACTGCCATCTTCTATGTTTCCCGTCGCATGTAGCATTGGCAGAAACGCTTCTTTGACAAGACCAGCAGATTGGGGGCCACGTAGAGGAAGAGTAGAGGAGATGGAAACCGAAGACAGCTTCCAGTTACCTCGTTGAAACAAAGGTGACTGTGAAAAGACAGACATTCGAAATAATGAGTGTAGAATGTTCAGTCGGGCGTCAGTAAAGAAATAGGAAGAAGGCTGTGGGAAAGAGCAGGTAGGGAGTTTTTGGAGTGAAAATAAAACAAAAATGTTCAGTTTGCCGTAAAAAGACGGGAGGGAGATGGAACGTGGTTTTACAGTACACTGTGTTCAACTGCCCGTGAATTAGCTGTAGAAACACGGAAGGTCAAATGTTAAAGTTGGTCGTAACAATGATACGACCACAGAAAGCGAAGTGTAGAATTTAATGTTTTGCTGACCGTGCATCGTGATATATCCGTATAATATGAACCAAAAAGATGCACTATTTTCTATTAATTTATTTCAATAATAAGCCTCCAAATGTTTCGAGCAGGCTTACTGTTCTTCATCAGGAGGATCGACTGTGTATAAACAGAAGTTGGTATAGTCAATTACTAAGATTGACCTCTACATGTTTCGAGCAGGCTTACTGCTCATCATCAGGAGGATCGACTGTGTATAAACAGAAGTTGGTATAGTCAATTACTAAGATTGACCTCTACATGTTTCGAGCAGGCTTACTGCTCTTCATCAGGAGGATCGACTGTGTATAAACAGAAGTTCGTATAGTCAATTACTAAGATTAACCTCTACATGTTTCGAGCAGGCTTACTGCTCTTCATCAGGAGGTACAACCCTGTATATACAGCAACAGCCAACAGCCAGTCAACACAATGTATGGCTATACCAATTGCTGTTTATACAGAGTTGATCGTCCTGATGATGAGCAGTAAGCCTGCTCGAAACATATAGAGGCTTATTATTGAAATCAATTAATAGAAAATAGTGCATCTTGTTGGTTCGCGTTATACGGAATGTGAAGTGTGGAATGTTCATGTACTCCAGATAGGGCGTGAGTAAAGCACTTATAACAGATATGGATTTAAGATACGGGCGCTTTCAAAACGTTTGATATAGAGTAATTTCCAATACCGATATTGTTTATTACAGGCTGTCTTTAGAACGAACATATTCACATGGAATAGCAAGACAACTTCCATATATGCATCCGTCTGTAATAATTTCACTGTGTACACCGTCTGCACATCGCAACGTACAGCATCATATTGAACCAGCGTAAACTAAATGCTTAACAAGTATGCAGTAATGTAATTACCTCAGCATAAATATTTTTCCATTGGATAAATGCTTTGCTGTTGGGATAGGCAGTGTCATTATGACAGTGAGTGAAGCCACATAAAGACATTCCACGTTGGTGTGCTAAGAAACGTTAATAATAATAATAATAATAATAATAATAGCAACAAGTCAAGGAGGCAAGGTAACCATATTGTGGAACCAACAAATACAAACTGACAGAACTATCCGCAATAACAAATAAGACGTTATAATCCGTGATAATGAAAAGGGAACATGTATGTTAATAGACGTTGCAATCTCAGGAGACAGAAATGTGATTAAAAAAGAAACCGAGAAGATTCTAAAATATAAAGACCTTACAATATAAATACCGCGCATGTGGAATGTAAAAACAAAGATGATACCAGTAATACTAGGGGCGACTGGGACTATTTCAAAGTCATTTAGAAAATATGTGAGCAACATACCAGGAAAACATGAAGTCAAGGAACTACAGAAAGCAACCATATTGGGCACTGCACACATTCTTCGGAAAGTACTAATGTAAAAGTACAATAGATTCAACACTGAAACTAACGATATTAGCACCATGAATGGTAACAACAGAACAGCTGCAACACTGTATTCCCTAGGGACTCAGTTTGTCTCAGAAATATAAATACCCTGCATAAAGGGGATGATGATAATAATAATAATAATTAAACAACTGTATGGCATTTTACAGTATCTTAAATAACATATGACCCTTTTAAATCTTCTAGTCTTATTATATATTATCTTAAGACAGATTAAATTACGTTCGTGTTACCGAAGTATGTGTAACACCATAAGATGGCGTCATCATGCAGAAAAATGTCTTGAATTGTAGTGTGAAGTACCCATTCAGGAAATATTTCATTTTGTGGCTGAAACATATGGTGCTACTTGAATATTTTTTTGGATAGTGGGGGGGAGGGACTAAAAAAACAGACTTACACATCCCTTCGCGCATTTCGCTGGAATTGCTGGACGGTTGGTAATAACGCAAATATCAGTGTGTTAAAATAGAATTCATATGTTGCACAGCGAAGTAATTTTGCCGTATGGCCCCGCTGTTTTGTTTGTATTGCGTTTCATATATACGAGCCTCGTTTCGTCCCTGTTTCACTTTCCAGAGTTCAAGTTGTAAAATTTGAAATGGGTTCGACGGAATGTTCTTTGATATGAAAGCCGCAAGTAACGCCTGTTTAATTGCCAGGTCACAGTACAGTACTGGACATGAACACTGAACGTGTGACGTCGTGTTATTTTAGAATATTTAAAAAGTGATGTAATCAGGATAAAGTAATGTGTTAGTTTTTCAAGTGGATCAGACATGATTTGTCATGCAGCGTTGTTTTAAATTCTATCAACGAAGCTCTTTACTGTGTGGCAATCTCGAAATTGCGCAGATGGTAGGATAACGAATTACGTGGGGCAGAATCCTTCTTTACAGTTTGGTAGCCATTGAAGTTTATCTAGAGATCCATGTCTATTTCAACATTGTGTTCTCAAGTGCCCCGCGCAAAGTTCTAACTCATTCTTATAATAAAACCAACTAGATGCACTAATTTCTCAAATTTATTTTTGGAATAAAACTCTACATGTTTCGAACAGTTTCTCTGTCCATCATCAGGAGTTTTGCACTGTACACACAACAATTGTTTGTCATACAGGTTTGCTGACAGCTTGCGAGCAGGATCAGGACGGAACTGCAGTTCCGTCCTGATCCTGTTCGCTAGCCGTCAGCACATATACCATTGCTGTGTTTACAGTGAAAAACTCCTGATGATGGACAGAGGAACTGTCGGAAACATGTAGAGTTTTATTCCAAAAATAAAATTGAGAAATTAGTGCATCTCGTTGGTTTTATCATAAGAATTTATCACGATGCGCGGTCACCTGAACGTCAAATTCTAACTCATTCTCTTCCACATCGTATATATTTTTTTCATGGCGCAACAACCCCTAGTGGGCCATGGCCCCCTTATTATCCAGGCTTCACGATCGCCCAATACATTTTAAAGTTATAATATTTTTCTCTTCCTTCAACTCCTTTGTCCCCCATATGCAATCTACAATTAAGGTTTCCTAACTAAAATTTTGTATGCCTTCCCCTTTTCCAGGCGTGCTACGTGTCCCGTCCATCTCCTTGATTTGTTGACCTAGTAATGTTGTGTGAAACCCAAAAATTCTTCCAGTGTCCTGTTGCTCTTCCTCTCTCGTAGGATCTGATATTCATGTACTTCACTTGGACGCTGCACAAAACTCAGGCCACTCTCTCTGCATAGCGTTACACTATACCCAGCTAGTCCAAGTAATTGATTAATAGTCCTGTATCCATGTGTTCTGGGTAAGCGTTAATTGCATTTGGAGTTGATGATTAATGGAAAATGCGATGGTTATAATGATAGTGATTATGTTACGCGTAGTTCAGGAAGTTGGGCGAATGGTAGCTCTCATTCTAATTTCCACAGATCGAAACTGGTGATGGAATCCTGAAAAATTCCCCTCACATTTGTGCCTCATCAGAAGTTACCTGCCGGGTGTACAGCAGTATAAACTAAACATATTTTCTAAATCAGTGTTTCACAACCTTTCTTTCATGGAAGAAGTCCTAAGATAATTTTTTATTTCCGTGCCTATGAAAATATTTTTTTTTAGTATGGCGCTGCGGTCTAACGCGGGCCATGGCCTCCTCATTCCTGATGTTTCTAGATCACGCACAACACCGCAGAACAGTCGACAGGACTCTCTGACTCTACCTGACAACACACAACCCTCACAATGGACAAATATCCATGCCTCCGGTGAGATTCGAACCCACAGTCTCAGCAGACGAGTGGCCGCAGACCCACGCCTTAGTCCGCGCGGCCACTGTGATCTGCCATGAAAATATGTACAAGCCAGAAAACAAAGAGGCAGTTGTTCGTGCACGAATGTTATTCCAGTACTGCCAGTTGCTTGCCAAAATTCCAGCGATGTTGCGAGGAATATTTGGAATTATTCTTGGTATTATATATTTTCATGTACTTAAATTCACCGATTTTTTGAGGGACCCCTAAAGATGTTTCGCGGAACGCTGGTTGGGAAACGCTGTGTCGAATATTCTAGGCAGTTTTATCTCCTTTGGTCAGGTTTTCCAATCATTACAAACTTATTGCGTAGAGTGTATAAGGACGTATGCCATGAAGTCATGAATCTTTCTTAGAGAAAAGTGATAAACATTGCAGACACTATGCTTTATGCACATACGCACTATTTTCTATTGTGTTTCGTTAAATACGTAAGACACTGGAAAATTTGCAAATCGAAAATCTCTTGTATCGGCTTCGTTTTTTAGGTTCTGTTTCGATTCCCACTGCAGAAAACGGTTTTCCCATAAATTTCAACTAACTTTTAACCAAATTAAACTACACAAGACGTATCGTCCAAAGCAACTGGTTCGTCTGATCAAGAAATTTCTTTTACGGAACTAAAACTTCCAATTTCGCTTTCACAAAAGTCCTCCAGTGGACTCATACCGAGCCAATTGAATGCATTTCACATTTTCATGCCCTGTTTCTTTAAAATCAGGTTGTTCTATTGCCGGTAGGCACGACAGGGATGTTTTCCTCCTCCAAAATATCTAGATCGGCTCCGGTTCCCACCCAGCCTCCTTCATAACGGGTACTGGAAGCTCTCTCTCCTGGGGTAAAGCGGTCGTGGCGTGAAGCTGGCCATTCACCCTTATCTAGTTCCGTTGTAGTGAATGAGTAGAGCTATGACCCCCCCCCCCTTTCCCATGCGGCGTCATGGCGTGCACAGGGACAAATATTCTCTCCTTTACTTCAAGATAATTTTTAACATAATGGTCTTACTTTAATTATGTTTCCTAACGCATTTCCTTACAGATTTCGCTATACTGACAGCCTGTAATGTAGCAGTTTTTTTATCTACCCTTGCGTGCTATGCGTGCATGACGTGAGTATTGTTGCTGTACCGCACAGCTATGTAATAGACAACAGCCTTTTGTAACGAACTGTATTATTGTCATTATTATTATTATTATTTCATTGTTTTGCGTTTGGTCTCACACTGAGGGAGGAACGTGCGCTGAGATTCCGTGAGTCTGGGGTAGTGAGGAAAATACTTGGGTCTGAGTTAAACGAGGTAACAGGAGAATGGAGGAGACTACATAAAGTAGCTTTATAATCTGTACTCCTTACCTAATATTACACGAGTGATCAAGTCAAGAAGAATGAGATGGATGGGGCATGTGGCACGTACTGGGGCAGCAGAAGTGCATACCGGTTATTGATGGGAAGAGACCGCTTGGAAGACCTAGACGTAGATGGGAGGATAATATTAAAATGGATCTTCAGTGAATGGGATGGGGAGGCTTGGACTGGATTGCTGTGGCCAGGATAGGAACAGATGGCGAGCGCTTGTGAATGTGGTAATGAACCTTCGGTTTCCATAAAATGCGGGGAATTGCACACCGTGTTAGCTCCAGATGGACTCTGCTGCAGGGAGCAGAGATTCTACGGTATCTAGAAAATCTCCGGGCATAGAGAAAAGTGTATCCTTGAAGTTAGGTGATATATATATATATATATGGGAGACCGCAGTAGCACAGTGGTTAAGGTGCTGCGCTACAAATCGGAAGGTCGCTGGTTCGATCCCAGCTGGTGTCAGTGGAATTTTTCATCGATATGAAATCCCTCCGATCGCACTATGGCCCTGGGGTCGACTCAGCCTCTAACATAAATGAGTACCAGGAGTAAAGGCGGCCGGTGCGTAAGGCTGACAACCTACCACCATCCTGTGCCCTTGTCACGAAATCTAAGGACCTTAACTTCCTGGAACCCTCTGGGCCTGTTCAGGCCTGTAACGGGACTGCTTTACCTTTATATATATATAATGTACATCGGAGTATGATCAAATAAGAATATCTTGACTACAGAAGGTGGAAATGCGATGGCTTCCTTCAGTGAATTATGATTGCTCATATTAACCATGAATGATATTAGAGATTGATGGACTTTGGGTATTAGTTCCCACGTGTACTAATGCAAAGGAAAGCCTTCAGTTTCCCCACTTTCCACAGATACCGTTTTGAAACTTTGCCATTTCCTCCGGACTGTTAATTGAAATACACGGAGAAAAGTAGTTTAACAAAGCGAAATAATTCTGGAGGAGGGGGTTTTCCAAAGCAGATCAAGCACAGTTGAGCGAAGGAAGGAAGAGATTTGGTAATTCTGAGCGTATAGACTGACAAGAAACATTTTTAATGCATGCTCATTCCCTGCCAGAATTGCCAAAGAATGCTTTATTCAGCTTAATAGAGCGAGTGTAGTAAAATGTAAGAAGACAGAGCAGATTAGAGCAGAACGTAGCATAGTAAGGCAGAACAAAGAGCAGTAGGAGCAGAGCAGAGAAAAGCGGATTCCTTTTTTGAGGAGCAGACTGTTGTTAAATTGGTCAATAAATTGCGCGACTTTTGCACCCGCGGGATAATGCTCTTTGCACAAAAGCCCACCAATTGAATCCCCGCCCCCTTCTCGCAGCTCACTGTCTTAAGATCCCCTTTATTATGAATCTTCTAGTGCCCTAGGTACCATAGAGGTGTCTGCCCTTCAGATTTTCTTATCGAAATTGCAACTACATTTCTTGTATTCTTCCCTTACCCACTAACCCTACTTGAACGTTATACCCAAATTCCTCTGTAGCTGAAGCCCGTTTGGTTAGCGAAAATCCATTTTAAAGCCACAGATTTTACTGCCATGTCAGAGTGGTGCAATGTTAGGCTTCAATGTAATAAGATGTTCGCAACTTAATAATGAGTTACTGTGTTTCATGAATTAATTTATGATACGTACTGTACATGAAACTTCCATTTGGCAAAGATCTGGTGTCATATGATGTGCAGAGAGCCAGCTGTCTCTCTCTGTCTCTCCTTACCGCAGTAGAGAAGCTTGCTCCGAAGTGGGTCGTTGTTAGTCTCTCTAATCACCAAGAACTCTTTGTTCATTCACACAATTAAACACAAACAGCTGCTCCCTGAAATCACAATGAGTAATTCAAATGTAAGGTGCCTCAGTGTTGTTATATGAAAACTGCGATATCAGAATAATAATAATAATAGTTTCTCTGCTAGTCTAGGAAATCTCAGTATTTTGTGGGACGGAAATTCTCACTACCGTGTTCACAACTGTCCGCAGCTTGCCTCTATCCTTAGCCAGAATGAATCCAATGCACGACGTCCTATATCATATCTGTAACATCGTTTTTAATATTATCCTATCATCTGCGCCTAATATTCTAAGTGGCCTGTCCCTTCACATTTGCACACGGACATTCTATGCTAATTTTACTTCTCCTCTGTGCTGGCCACCACCCCAAATAAGCAAAATACTTTCAGTGCTTTTTACAACTTCGTAGTGTTTAGGAAGTGATGCTATCTGGTGCACCAAGCTGTGTATTTAGAGTGCATATTGATAGGTAGGTTTTCACCCTTTTTATAGGCCACGAAGGCCCTTAGGGTAAGTAGAGGTATAGCTCTACTCTTTTCTAGGACCTTCGGCACTAGATGCGGGAGGGGGGGGTCAGCCCCACGGCCCGGCCGCCTTTACCTCCGGGAAAGACCCGGTACCCATTGTACAGGAGGCTGGGTGGGCCTCAGGGCCGGTCTGGACGGGCGGAAAATTTCGTCCCAACCGGGATTCGATCCCGAACCATGCATATTGATGTGAAGAAACAAAATTACTGCTGGTTTGTTTCTGCGTGTGTGTGCGTGAATGCGGAAATTCGTTTGTAACTGTTAAGGTAAGAAAGTCAATGTATGAGAACAGAGTACGAAGAAATGTATTTTCGCATCCATGCTACCTGTTCAACTTATCATAACTTTCTTCCATTCACAAGCACTAATCGTCTGTTAATATAGCACCCACCACATGCAGAGTTTTATAATATTAATAGCAGGGCTGAAGAATCAGTCGTGAGGAAATACCTTGCTTCATCACACATAAATATTGACAGACATGACCACACGTGAGGCGCTGGACTACAGACCGGTGGAATACAGAAATGCTGGACTCTCGAAGGAAAAATATGGAGAAACGAACTGTCTGGAAGAATCAGAGCACGCAGTTGCGCCCTGTTCTCCATAGGCGGTGTTTATTTTTATTTTTATTGTTGTTATTATTATTATTATTAATTTATTCTCGCCTGTCGGTTATTAGATGGTGTTCTGCTAGTAAGTCCAGATCTCAGCAAGAGATCAAGACGATCTACCCCCAGCACTTTACGTATGTTGCACGCAGTGCTCATTATCTGAGGGGTGGCCTGGGAGCAACTTAAGGTGGTTGCTATTATTATTACTAGACTATTATTATTATTGTTATACTTAGGCATTGTTTTTGTGTATATGCATAGTATAACTGTATCTCAGATTTAATTTAAGTAGCAAGTCTCTGCGGCCTGAATTCCTACACAATCTATTCTGTTTCGTCTAAACTAATCCCGCAGGCTGTATTTGGTTCACGGACCGATGTAACATGTTCAGTGCCACATAGGATCGCATGTTTCACTATTTACAGGATACAACCCATCCAATTTTCACATTCTTTAGCGATAAATATTAATAAATAAGCTGGTTTTGACTAAAGTAAGTACGCTGATAACAAAAATGGCAGTCAGAAATTTGTTAACATCTAGTAGGGTCTTGTTTTGCCCTCTTATCGTGAATTGTATGCAAGATATGTAAACGTAAATACCACTAAGTACAAAAGTCCCGTCTAGTGGTATTTTAAACGAGGATTAAATTTTGTTCCATTGCATAGCTGCGTGTTCCCACGTGATACATAACCTATACACTCCATTTCTGACAACATTCACTAAGATAGCCTTAAGTTTTGATTTATGTATGAAAAATGTTCACTGTAGTTTTCTTTAAAAAACGTGACACGATGAAAAGTTCGTACGTCAAGATTCATAATCATAATCCATTTAAGAAGCGTTTTGCAACCGTAACGTTATTGACGTGTTTAACCTCAACTTGTGTGATGTTTTAATAACCCGTAAGACAGGTTTGGAGAGTCGCTAGTACCATTTTGAAGGGACTGTTGTACAAAGACATTTCCTTTACCTGGCACTTCACTATTCTATTGACTTTCTTTCAATTCCATCCTGCTTCTATCCCATAGGAATTCCACACAAGTAAACTCTGTTCTGTTGAAATGAACGCTTCAATTCACACGTTTCTTGAAAGACGATCCAGCTTCCCCCAGCCCCTTTACTCTCCTAGTGAAGGACGAACCACAGCAGTTTTTTCTTAGGCGACAAGTATGTAAAGGGCATTACGACTGGGGAGGAGGAAACAGAGGAATGGGCACAAGTGAATGAAAGATATCTGGAGAGAAAGCGCTGAGCTGCGATTTTTTTAGGAGAGCTTAGAGACGGAAAGAGATGTAGCTCAGTCGAGATACAAAATTGATTTTATCATGTATCTGGAAATGTGATCCCGCCCGTTAGTGTTTATAAAGTGCTGTAAAAAATTCATACCGTTCTGTAAATCTTTTCGTAAAATAAGCGGAACTGACTAATTAACCCCATTCAACAAAGTCCTTCTTGAGAATCTAATACTTTCGCAGCTATTCAAGACATTTTTGGAACCCGAAGGTTCATTGCCGTGTCGACAACAGCCCATTTACCCCTATCCTGAGCCACATTGGTAGACTCCACGCCCTCCCACACTATTTCTTTAAAATCCATTTTTAATATTATCCTGTCTTCTACGCCATACTTTACCAATTGTTCTCTTGCCTTCAGGTTATCCGGTTTAAAACTATGCATTTCTCTTCTCTGATATGCGTGTCACGTTTCCTGTCATCTCTTCGTCCTCGATTTGGTAACTTTACTATTGGCGAGATGTGAAAGTCGTGAAGCTTTTCATTATAAAATTTTTCTCGTCCTTCTTTTCAAGGAGCCGAAACCAATACAAAATTATTGCCGACTGAATCACACACCAAAGTACGTGTAAACGTCTGTGCTCCTTTCTGCTAATGTTTTGTTCTCTTACATTCCTTTTTCAACGTCTTGCCGACCTTCCTTGCTCTTTAAAAGCAATCCCTGTACAGGCCTGGAGGGGCCCTAAGGGTTCCAGGAGGTCAAGGCTCCCAGATTTCAAGGCAATCGGCACATGGAGGTGGTAAGGTTGTAAGCCCCAATCACCGACCGCCGTTACCCCCAGGAAATATTCCTGGTACTCATTTCTATCGTGGGCCAGATAGCTCATTCGGTATAGCGACTGACTACAGGCTGGACGGTCCGGGATCGAATGCCGGTGGGAACGAGATTTTGCGCCCGTCCATACCGGCCCTGAGGCCCACCCAGCCTCCTGTAAAATAGATACCGGGTCTTTCCCGGGGGTAAAGTGCGGCCGGGGCGTACTGCTGACCACTCACCCCCTTCTAGTGCCGCGGTCATGGAAGAGTAGAGCTATACCTCTAC
>Ga0123352_10010235_pt1 | contig 14719 bp, 4 predicted proteins | sample TergutLab28metaG_FD_89700 | JGI IMG/M metagenome (GOLD analysis project Ga0123352, IMG submission 89700) | Labiotermes labralis P1 segment gut microbial communities from Petit-Saut dam, French Guiana - Lab288 P1 | ecosystem: Host-associated > Arthropoda: Insects > Digestive system > Gut ... | reverse complement strand
GAATAGTTTTGTATATTAGTAATTTATTTTCTAGTGACAGCTTCGACTTTCTTCCTATGATCCAGTACATGCGGTGGAGTTGCAATCCAAGCTGTTTTCTTTTGGTAAAGACGTGTTTTTGCCATGTCAGCCTGCGGTCAAGGTGAATGCATAAGTATTTGGCAGTTTCTCTCTGTGGGATATGTTGTCCATTTAATGTAACTGTGGGACAGGTTTCACGTTTCAAGGAGAAGGTAATATGGGTCGATTTATTTTCATTGGCCACCCTGTACAAGAAAGGTACCTTCACTCGCAACTTCACTGTGACACACAACCATTTACTTCATCCCTTGCACATAAACTCTTAGGACAATAGATGGATTACGTTTGAAAGCAGAGTGGCACTTTACTTCTGCGATTTGTCCATTAAGCTGCACACATGAAAAGGCAATTTATGCGCCGAGTTATTCCGTTCGCATTTGTCAGTTGAACGTTCCAGGCTGTAAGATGGTATCAGCCCTGTGCAGTTTATTATAAAATGTCCTCGTCAGCTTCTAGCAGACTCTTCCAAGCTACAAGCATTTTAAGGGAAGGAGTAAATATTTTCATAGCCCCAGCGTCGAGCGCAGTTTATCCGAAATGCTAATACAATCTTGATTTGCAAGTGCTGCAGCCATATCCACTGCTGAACGTATCTGAAATATTAATATACCGCACACCGTGCAGTAGGAGAAGCCCTAGAATTTTATGATCCGTGACTCCATTTTAAAGCCCCAGAAACGAAGGATCCTTTGCTCTTCTATTTGATGCAACCAGATCTGTTGAATTGTCGCCAGTCATTGACTATTCATATTCTGAAGATATTGAAACCCATGGCTCAGAGCGAACATTAGTAACCTTCTTTCAACAAGAGTAGTTCGTAAGAAATATATCCCCCCCCCCCCAAAAAAAGCAAGACTGATAAACGTATACAAAACCGATGGGAAGAAATATGTAATTCAGATAGCATATGCGCAACATAAAGATGTTGGCCTTCGGTGAACGGTGACACTTGCTTACTTGAAGGAAAAGTGTGAAGGTGAGAATATCTGGACATAAGAGACAAACAGGAGGATAAAGAAACACTGTGTGGTATTTCTTAACGTAGCGTAGCTCAGAAACGGTGGACGACGATAAACAAAAAATAGTATAAAAAGCTGGTTGGCGGAACGAGAAAAGAACACATGGAAAAAATAGGCGTACAACAGAATATAATATTAAAAAGAATATAAGACAAGGGGAACTTGATTAATTTAAAGGAATGTAAGTAAGCTATATCATATAGTGTAGTACGTAGGTCTTATAACTACATGTTTCGGCCCTAGGTATTGGCCATCTTCACGTTGTTCACGACTTATCGATCAGCTATATAATGTGCGTAGTTTTATTATATTATATTTATTATAAGATTTCCTCTTACAATATTGGGGGGGGGGGGGCATGGCCTTGTAATGCCTTAAGGCATCACAAGGCATTACAAAAATAAAACCTACGCACATTGTATAGCTGATCGATAAGTTGTGAACAATCTGAAGATGGCCAATACCCAGGGCCAAAACATGTAGTTGTATAACCCATGTACTACTCTATGTGTCAATATAGTTGTGCTCTGACCATATAGCTTACTTACATTCCTTTTGGTTAATTAGACCAACACAACGGGGATGACTCACCTCAAAGGGGGACTTGATTTTAAATAATTCAGAGCTCAGTAAAACTGTGGATTTTGTCAACAAAGCCCCAAAATTCGGGGTCCAATACGAGAGGGTCATACTCTGTATTACTGAAGGAAGTAATGCTTCCGGGTTTGTAGGGACAGTCTTCAATTGAACATTATTTACATCCTTCTATCGACTTCTGGGCAGTCAGTCAAAAACATGAAGGACCCACAAGTACCTGTTCGTCAGTCTTAGACCGCCTACGGATTTGGCAGGAAAGAGTCATTATCTGTCAGATTTTGGGTAGCGCAGTCGGTACAGCCAGTAGGGTAGGCGCTGGACAGTCCTGGATTTGCATCCGGATACAGAAAGACACTTTTCTTTCCTCCAAAACCTCTCAACACTTTGAAAACCTACTAAATGCGTACCGTGGATCTTTCCCAGGAGTAAAGCGGCCGGACGTGAATTAACCACACACCTCCTTCTAGTTGCCGAGGTTAAGAACAAGAGGCACTATACCTCTAGGTCACCTCTATGCCTTCATGACGTGGACAGGAGAAACTTTACTGTTGCAGGCTTTACATTTAGAACTACAGATTAAAAAAAAAAACTGACATGTGGAAACGCCCATACAAAATACAGTACAATGGGTAGTTTGTATAACTTAACGTTATCATGGTGTTTAACAGCACCAAAATCTGAACGAATTAGATCTGCAAAATGTTTGACCTAACATAAAATGGAAGCATTTTACGATTCCATCGTCGAGGTGAGGCGGCTGATCGACTGGGAATTTTACACAAAAGCTTTACAGGGCAATCTGTATATTTTCAATTTGGTAATTTTGAAATAAACGTGATGGGTCTAATTTTAAAACATCAAATATAAAACTGAAATGTTATTGCGTTTTTCGTAGCCTGTATCAGCGCTCTCCATTCGGTATAGATACCTTCATTTTGCACGACACGTCTCTGTGGACCACGAATAAAAAATATTTTTTTATATGTGCACACAAAGAATGGGGACAAATTTTTAATCTAACTGCGTAAGCTCATCAATTTTTATCGTTGTTTCACACGTTTCATGACAGAGAGAGAGAGAGATGTTGCAGACAGAGACAAAAAAGAGATCATAATATTAGTTGTGATGATAAACCGCTATATTTCATTGTGGCTGTAACTGGGTGATACCGACCGACGTCCATGTTCTAGTTCTGACCTATGAGCAATAACAGGACTGAGCCGATACTATAGGTATTCCCATGCAGCCGGAGAGGGAGTACTAGCCATCTCGGCCAACATGATGTTTATTGTACCAAGGGTAACCATGGTAACCACGAAACATGACAATACATGCAGCCACGTAATATCCGCAATGCGAAATTCTCATACGTATCAGCATCTATACATTCACACATAACTGAACATAGTTTTAGGTAATAATACCTAAATGAATTGCCGTTTCAGCCACTAAATGCAGATAAGTTTATTAATAATAAGTGCATATCATTTGCAAACGGTTCCCATGAAGCTTTCAATTAGAAAAGCCATAAAACCTAATACACTAATAACTTTTTATTATATCAGTTCAAATAGCCTACTTAAATTTCACTAGAGAACACAGTAGCTATATCATTTCATCAGGGTATACCTCATCCTTCTGAAGGAAATAGTTATGTCAGGAGTCGGTGCGTTCGTGGGAATATTTGCTAAAAATTGTCACCTGTGGTTAAACTCCGCTGTTGGGAAGGTCAGACGGGAAATACACAGACTGCTAACTGGAGATATGCTGACGACTACAATATAAACAGCCAACTAGATGCAAAAATTACAAATTTTATTGATAATTACAATCAGCTCAACATGTTTCAGGCGATAATTTCTCCCATCCTCAGGAGCACTAGACTGTGTTTATAGCTTGTGTTATAATGCACCGACGATGCTGACGGCAGGCAGCATCGTCGGTGCATTATACCACAAGCTGTAAACACAGTCTAGTGCTCCTGAGGACGGGCGAAATTATCGCCCGAAACATGTTGAGCTGATTGCAATTCTCAATAAAATTTGTAATTTTTGCATCTAGTTGGCTGTTTATATTACTGTATCAGTGATGCACGGTCACACAAACATAAAAAATATTCTGACTACAATGAAGACTGTCTGTCACAAAAATGGGGGAACAAAAACGTTTCGGGTCATCCGGTTCCCGGATTCTGTGTATCGTCTCGCAATAAAAAAGCAAAACGTTTCGGGAACAGGATGTATATCAGGCCTCAGGTGAAAGGGCAGGGCCCCTAATACTCACTGGAAAACCTAGGTCCTTTAACTACCTCTACATATGCTTCTACGATCCGGTATCGTTCGCGGGAGCTTAAACAAATATATAACAACAAATATGGAAATGCAAACGAAGACCAACAACTAAAACAGAGATGGAATCCGAAATTAATACCACTAATACAAATTAATAATATCCAGATATCGTATGGGACGATATATACGTTCGATATCTCTTAAACTTCGATCATCTACGTTGACAATTTATCATGTTCGATACTGGATGTTAGATGGTCGATGCTCAACTATTTCTTCAGCCTCAGGTCGTACTTCATGGAGAACACAAGACTGCGCCCACAATAAAAACTACTTCTTTGCCCTCAGCGCGCACCTCACAGAGAACAGCAAATCTAAATTAAGCAGGTCAATCATGACAAATCATAAACGCATGAAGGTATTCACATAAAATGTCGTGCGTGTACATAAACTGTTTTTATCAACAGACTTCATAGTGGACAATTTGCGTTATTTCGCAGGATTTTAAAATAGTGAAAGGTAATAATTTATGTAGATTTGTAAAGAATATGGGAGCAACGTTGATAGCATATTTTGTAGTCCAACATTTGCATCTTCACATCTACAGGCGAGATTAAGAGTAACAGGAGCCGTGCCTCCAGTCCCCTAAATGCCTCAATGGTGTGAGGAGAGGCAACTTTACCTTTTCCCTTACATCGGAAATCTGCTTAAAAGGACGTAAACGGCCGTCACAACACTGTGTATGCCAAAGGAATTTTGAATCTGGCGCCATCTAAATGGAAGCAGTGGTAGTAAACATTAGGTTCTGCTCAAAATAAACCATTCTTATGTTTCTCCCAATCAGCATACAGCAGTTTGCTCCTGCTTATTTCAGTCCATCTGCATTCCATTGTCGTTAAACCTATCTATGATAGAAGCCACACGTAATCGACTTAGCATTTTCGAACTCCGAACCTTTCGCTCCAAGTCTCGTTCGCTACGGACCAGCCTACCATTCTTATCTAAACGACAAAGTCATAGGATGAAAAACCAGAGAATCGGAGTTTTAATTCTTGCTGATGACGTCCGTTATTCCGTTCACCATCTCGTCTATACTACCTTCGTGGCTCACCCAGCCTACTATCCTATTGGTATCCGAGTTGTTCCTCCAACTCACCTGCATCCAGTGTCGAAGATTAAGAAAGACTGAAACTGTACTTCCACAGGAAGGCCAAGTGGGCTATAGTGCTTCTCCTTTCCCTCCACAATCTAACAACTCGGATTTCATCCCCCCTTCCTCCCCCCCCCCTCCCCAAATGGAAGCCATCACATCCAGCCCGTGCTACCGAGCCGTAATTCCGTGGAACTCTGAGGTAGGAACGCAAAGTGGTGCAGGCCAAGAGATTGAGGGGGTTGAAGGAGGGGGGGGGTGGGAGTTGATTTGGAAGGAAGAAGAGTGAGACGAGGAAGCTATTGAGAGACTGGATTAACTCCCGCATCTGTAGCAGCTCCTGTTTGCAAAGCGTGACCAGAAAATCGGGGCTCGCTGCGAACGAAAACCGGTTGCTTTTTTTGGGACATCAAAAGCACAGACTGAAATTATCGATAAATTTGACAAAGACAAACAAAATCTAAATATCTGTTCGGATCGAATTATTTAATGAAGGTGGGAAATTTTGACTACTGTTATGCCTATGTGGCACTTAGTCTACGAAATAAACTCATTACGTAGAATTACTGTTCGTCACTTATCAAACACCTTCATGTACTTGAATTAAAATTAACTTGGGAACTGGACATTAAGAGTTGCACGACGGTTGCCATTTTTCGTCTGTATCGGTCCAGTGTACAGCCAGTGAATATCAACAGAGTGACTGACCAGGGTTCGACACTCGAAAGTGGATTCAGACCCGGTATACAGGCTACTTATCTCTCACGATAAGCGATCAAAAAAATTCTAATTTACACGATACTGAAATCGCAATTAGTGCAATGTAAGAGGGCGACTCAGCACGCAAAAGGAAGTATAAAAATATAAGCATAAACAGGTATACCTGTCCCTGTGACCGTTATGGAGGCAAATAAGGGAAACAAAGTTACACCTGCACTCCTTCGTAACCTCGCCACCACACTGATGGTCAGTTGCCGTACCTCGGGAGCGTTATGTGTACCCCCGGCTCAGAGGGTACGGATGAGATTCAGAGCCGTTATGGGTGTTCTGGAGAATGACAACCATCATAACCCTGCCGGCACTCGACCGTGGACAGTCCAGCCCATAGCCCCGTCATGAAACCGACTGCACTCACTCACTCTTTCTCTCTCTCTCTCACACACATAAAATGTTTTTCCAAAATTTCTTGCGTCTTACGTCCCACTGGCCATAGTCAAAATCCACCAAAATACTACTCAGAGTAAAAGAGTTTCTTATTGTATAGTCTGAGAGTAAGTTACATTCCAGTTCTGGCGTCAGCATGCATAAATTACTAGTAGGAGTTCCTATTTTTGACACCTCGGTATCCCATACGGTCGACAGTCAGGTCAAGTCATTAGATGAACAACGATGCTAATGAAAAGAACGCTTGCTATTCTGTTGTAACGTATGTCAGCAGGTGGTTACGAACAGGAGCAGAAGACGGCAGCAGTATAAGGCACTTCAGTCGCGACTAAAATATGCAACGCTGCCGAAAAAGTTCATGTGGTTCCCCAGGGCATATTGTCAACTATCAAGTTCCGGTATCTTGTGACATTAGTTACAAGTAAACTGCGCAGCTGTATTTCCGAAGTTCTTACAATTCAAAGCGCCCATCTGTAGAGTTGTTGTAACTTGAAATTGTACTGGAGTGCCTGTCGCAGACGAATCAGCAGAGTATGACCCAGCAGGCCGTTGATAACCGTCAGACCTTCACGTTCAGACCTCGTAGATTTTTACGCTAGTGGATGGAAGAAGTTTGGTGAACTTACGCCTAATAAATCTGGCGTGAAGTAGACGACAAAGAAATGAACACTCCCCCCTTCCCCTCCAACTGCATCCTCTGCCATCAACATGGTACCTACAAAGTCAGTCGCTATTAACATTACGTAGCAGTGAAAATGAAACGACTTCCTCATCTTTTGAACGGGGACGAGGCAGCGATGATCTGCATGACCGAACTGCATCACTCACCGTCCACAATCCAGCCCTGCCAAATCCAGAAAAACCCACCATTATGTTTGGCTCTGTATAATAGTCTGAATGACGTTATTAGAACGGAGATTTAAAGACACCTGTTACAGCATGTTCTGCGTCCCTGTTTATAGGTATCCCTGCTCGCACTCATATTTCGCTGTCAGACAGGACTGTCCCTAGCACTCAGTATTTGACGTTCGTGCTAATGCATTGTGTTTAAATGTTTTCACAAACGTTAATACTCCTAGTTTCATTCTTCGTTGCCTCTTACCTGTCACTTCCAAATTACTCAACGCGCAAGCTACGGCATATTTATCTAGCTTGGGCTTTACATGACAAATACATGGATGTTAGTAAATCCGGTGTCTTATGTTTGGGCGATTTCTTGCTGAGAAGGAACCCTGCATTTGACGAAAAGAAACAGACAGCTGGCACTTGAAAACGGTGGCAGCAAATACCGTAATGTTCATTTTAACGTCAGTGAAGGATCTTTGATAACATCTAATCGAAACAAACTGGATAAAATTCAATAACAAACCTGGATATATTGTTATAATTGTGAACGTAATGTTAAACAATTACAAAATACTACACGAAACAAAAGAAACAATACAAGGGCAGGCACCTCTGTCAGCGTATCATTCAAATGTCTGATGTGACTTCCACCCTAAGACAGTCAAATGAACTTTTTTGACGTTCAGAGGACCGTGCATCGTGATAAATTCTTATAATAAAACCACTTGGATGCACTAATGTCTCAAATTTAATTTTGGATTAAAACTCTACATGTTTCGGACAGTTCCTCTGTCCCTCATCAGGAGTTTTTTCACTGTACACACAGCAATGGTATATGTCATACAGGTTTGCTGACAGCTTGCGAGCAGGATCAGGACGGAACTATTGAGAAATTAGTGCATCTAGTTGGCTTTATTATTAGAAGTCATGTGAACGTCACCGAATAACGACTTCCGTCACACAAAGCTTTATACAAAACTCCGTACGATTAAGAAGGCCTGTATTTTAGGTTACGTGCCAATCCTGTTGTTCTCTGAGCCGTTTTAGGGCAGGCAGATGGAACGATTACATTACACTGACAGTTCTGATGTCGACTTTCGAATAAAATACTAACTCGATATCTGAATAGGACGCTTTGTCGGAATTTCATTCGAACATTGAAATTTCGTATATCGAACAAATGTCAGAGTGGTACAACAGGAATGTGTTGTTAGCCTTCGAAACAGATCATTTCATAGTAACAAAATTCGACGATTATCCTTGCTGTATAAATTGTATTTAAACAACGATTCTACAGATGTGTGTGCACTAAACTGTATCCCTAGACAACATGTGACTGCTTACAATTTTACAATGATCCAGAGAGTAAGTGCATAATGCGACATGACAGTGTAGAGCTCGGGCCATTAAAATCTGCCGTTATATTCATTGCGCAGTCCGTTTTGGGACAGGTCCATAGCCTCTTCTAAAATAGAGTCCTACGAAAAAGGCTTCCTCTTTCAAATTGCAATATCTTGGCTGCAGCAGGTAAACTTTTTGAGGTCGCTTCCATTACCAGGTGCCGGTACTTTATTTTTAGACAAAATATCCTTAAATCTTAATGTTGCACCGTGCATTTTTGTAGAATCACTTCTATTATCAACCAACAACTGCACTTACATAACTTTCACATAAAACACTTTAAAAACACTTAAAATCACTCCGACATGTTTCGATCTTGTCACATCATCGTCAGGGAGCTTTGTTGTTCCTTGCTAAAGTTATATTACAATATTCACAATTTAATTCGTTTTTGCAAACAAGGTGTTGTGGCAGCATGTCTGTAAATAAATTATACTTATTAAGTATATTGTCAAAACAGGTATATGAGTAAATACATAATGTTTATTTTTGTTATATACAAATAGTTAGGCTAAATGGATTGTGCGGCAGTTTGCTTATGATGTTGTGTAGGAATGTGTTGTAGAGAGAGCATTTGGCTAGGTGTGAAGTGATTTGGCTAGGTGTGAAGTGATTTTAAGTGTTTTTAAAGTGCTTTATGTGAAAGTGCAGTTGTTGGTTGGTAATAGAAGTGAAAATATCCTTACTTTAAATAAATGTGCTGGATTTTACATTTCCATAATTTTGGATATTTGTCATTGTTCATATGTTTTACTGTTTGAAGCAGTTATTTTAGTTTGCCTTCCTTTGTTATATATCAGAATAAGTTTAACATGTTACGAGATACAAACGGCTTGGAGGATATGAGGTACTAGTGCTTATGAATACACAACAACACAAATAATGCTCATATCTGCCAATTTTATTGAAAGTTAGGGTCTCAATGCTTCCCGTGCAGTGGGCGTTATTGTTTACAGAGAGGCCCACAACTACCAGGTTTGCCACATCTCTGTCTCTAGTCTCCTTACCGGTAAGATTATTTGAACGTGATATTGCCAAATGCAGATGCGTCAGAGTATCTCTGGAGTTGGCACGTACAAATTTTTAACGGTGACTGGCATACTATAGTCCGCCAAACAGTACTTCCATATCAGCACAGACGGAGGAGGGTCTTCCCATGAATTTTTCTTGCTAAGTAATGTTGGCAGCACCGTGGTTGAGAGTAATTATGTCGTGATGGCGGAGACTGAAGAGTGGGAGAGGTGGGGCAGTGGAGGCTTCAGTTTTGGGGTTTTGCATCGTGCTAGATAATCCGACTTAGTTTCTGTATGGATTTCTTTATAAACAAAGTGTATAAACAGAAATTACATAACAGTCAATCTTCGTATGTCGAGTACCGATACGTCAAATATTCATAGGTTCATACCTGAGTGCTGTTGTACCATATTTCACCAGACTTTTTAAGGTTTTTCGAAATGAAACATGTTCACGGACCAACAAGAATTTATACACTACATGTATAAGTGTGCAATGAACACGTAATGAAAGAAGCGGATTAATAAGACGGGTGTACTGTGTTTTACAATAACGCCGTAGCTACTAAGACCACTGCCACCGCTGAGGTTGCAGCTAAAACTCCGTCTTTTTCCTTCCGTCCTTCTTGTTTAAGGAACAGTGACTTAACTTTGTTGTCGCCAATAATGTGACCAGCAACAAAGAGACGAGAAACATCCAAGAAAGCTCACCTCATCTTCCCGGAACTTCAGTTGGACAGAAAAAAAAAGTAGATTTGAAGAGAAGAGCGAACTTTTTGCGGAAGGAGACCAGGAAACTTTCCTTTTATATTACGGACGCCCTGTCAGAGGTAAGCAAAAATAAAATCAGGCTGAAATAGGACACACTGAATGGAATGACAACACAGCTTAACTGTCCAATTTCATTCCACCGCCCCCACTTAAGATATCAAAGACGACTCAACTTTATCACTCCAATAATCCCTTTGTTTAGAAAGAAAATCACGACAGAAAGACCCAAATCTAAAATTGAGATGGTGGACTTTTCGGATGTTACGCAGTGAAATTGGGTAATTCAATAAGAGCGTTGGGGCGGAATCTGCCACCACTCTCCACGGTTCGAGAAAATGGAGGTAGCAGTTTCCTCAACTACGCTGGTACTTCCATACCAAAATATACGGAGTCACATCCCAGCATTATTAAAAGACAGTTATTAATCGGTTTTAACGGTCTGTTTCCATTACACATTTTACCATTTACAGCTGACAAAGCTGTATAACAATACTGTACACGTCTTTAAGTATTTATACTCTCTGACGATGCCTAGAGAGAAAAGCCGAAACATGTGGAAATATTCTGTATCCTTAATATGTGCAATTTGTTGGTTATGAGCATGTCTCATGTATATCAGTCGTACGGAAGGCATACAACTGCAAGTTCCTAAAGTACGCCTTCGAAGCTGTTACGATACAGTAAACCTATTCCGATATCTAGGAAGTGTGTCATCCCCGTTGTGTGTGTGAAACTTGAAAAATGGTATGTAGTCAAACACAACTGTGTCACATGAGGTGTATTTAATGACTGTATAATGAACAACTACATGTTTCGGCCTGTACTGGCCATCTTCAGGTTGCATGCTTATAGTAAGATCTTAAGTTCCCCTAAGACAACCTGAAGATGGCCAGCACAGGCCGAAACATGTAGTTGTTCATTATATAGTCATTAAATACACCTCATGTGACACAGTTGTGTTTGACTACATACAATTTTCCAACTATTCCGAAATTGCCGGGTGAATACTGTTGTGGCCCATTTGGCAAACAATTTGAGAAGCTTTAGTAAAATGGCAAGGACTCTCGTATAGTTTGGAGGGTGTTCTAAACGACACTCGAACTGGGTTCATCCCGACTGTGAAACAAGACTCATGTTCTCTATACAGTGACGAATCTTCATTTTTATCCATGATTGGTGTTGAAGTTAATGAACGATAATGTGAAAGCATCATATAACATGAAAGTGAGTGGGAAGATGATCAAGGAAGATGAGAAGCTGGGGATTTACGTGTTACGGCTGTGGTATAACTCACGGCACTGACGTAGAGTTTTCCTGGAAAAATATATAAAATCCTGTCAAATCGAATACGAAGCAAGAAAGCAGCTCAAAATAATGTGACGTACGATTCTCATCGGCAGACAAGCAAAACTTCATACCATGTCCATTGCTTCTCCAGATGTGCTAATTGGCAGTATTTTTTTTTCGGTGTTAAGTATACCAGCCATTTAGAAACTAAATGCCACAGTTGATCTGTATTTTTATGACGTCGTGTACAATTTCTAACGACGAAAGTTATTCATATTGCAGGAAAAAAAATCCATGAAATTTTAATCTCATTGATTGTCTTAGAGCCAAAGTAGAAGGTATTATTGATCGGCAATAGTCGTCCGTAGCACCGAAGGAGGTTAATCTTACTAATTTCATTAGGTGAAAAATACAGTCAGTGTCTCTTCACTGTTATGTTGTACATTTTACTCTCTTCTTTCTTCTTTGCTCTTAGGACTAAATATTTTTCTCGGATATAAAGGAAGGATCTGATGTTTATTGGACCGTGCATCTTTGTGATAACTGAAGAACAAAAAACCAATTAGATGCCACTTATTATTTTATTGTATTTCTTATAGGCCCAACATGTTTCGGGCGTTACTATGCCCATCATCAGGAGCTCGTGACTATTATGTTGATTATTACATCCGTTGTTTTGTTCTTGGTTTCCTGTATGTTAGAGATTAGGTGCGGTTAGGCTGTAGCAGTGTCCGGTCTGCAGACTGGACACTACTCCAGCCTAACCTCACCTAACCTCCAACATACAGGAAACCAAGAACGAAACAACGGCTGTAGTAACCAACATCACAGTCACGAGCTCCTGATGATGGGCATAGTAACGCCCGAAACATGTTGAGCCTATAAGAAATACAATAAAATAGTAAGTGGCATCTAGTTGGTTTTTCATTCTTAAGTTATAAAGGAAGGAGTTTTTAATTCACAAATATGGAGCTCAAATGCAGAGAAAAGGGGAAATGGCGTAAGAGAGAATACGAAAGCGTAGAAACGTGGCGGGCCTTACATTTGAATAAAACAGCGGAACAAGACTTCCCCCCCGTCTGTAAATGTCTCGCGAATGTCGGTGTGATGGAAACAAATACCTGCAGAATGTAAGCCTCGCTGGGGAGCAACAGTCCACATTCCTGGTGCTGCAAAGTCGATTTAATTTAGAATGTTTTATTTACTTTACCCCTCGAAAGAAAGAAAGAAAGAAAAAAAAACAGAACAAAAGCGGATTGTACAAGCCTGCCCATTGCAACTATGTAAATGAGGATTAATTTCACCGCCACCCCCTCTCATCGGTGCAATTTGAGTAGAGATGCAGGGGAACTTTAGGACAAGAGTTGACATGTAATTTAAAATTCAAAAATTTTAAATCGATCCCCCTAGTCTGGTTACTCCCACACAGCAATGCAACCATCCACATTCCCTACTCAATTCACCTTATGAGCGTAGTCACATATCAACTGTACACACTTGTTCAACATTCGTTTACAATCAATCGCAAATTTCCTATAGAATTCATGCAAATTTCCTTGGACAACACAATTCAAGGAATGAAATAAAAGATTTGCGTTAGTTAACCATTAGGTAACTATAAGGTTCGCACTTTGTAGACATACGTCATGCGTTAGGTGTAAAGGTTTTCACAGTTCGACAGTAAGTTCGATAATATATCGGTATGAAAACACGAAACTCCTTACCGTACTGAACATGGCACTAAAAAGGGCATGCAGCTTTAGATTAGTTTATCAACTGAGATTACAATAATTGAAAACCGTGAACTTCTTTTAAGAACCACATAATTTTGCGTAATTAGTACATTACTGTTACCCTAGAGTTCAGTCCCGCAGTTTATACGAGGTGAAATTATGGTCATTATATAACTACAGTACATTAATGACACTGGTCGGCATAAAGCGATAATGTTTAACCTGATCTAGTTACCCTTATCAAAAGTAATACAAAGCAAAGTAAAGTAAAGTAACGTAAAATAAAGAAAAGTAAAATAAACGCAAAAGAGCTAAGGAAGAAAAAGTTCAAGTCTTGAAGAAGTACGAAAAGCAGAAGACGAACACAATAAAATTTATTTCCTAACCTTATAGACACCTCTGACGAGGTAATTCGTGCTACTGTGTCGTTAGGCTTATTAAGGGTCATAGTGTGTAGTGGTTACGAATAGGAGCAGAAGATGGGAACAATAAACGGCAGCGGAATGTATATTTCATTCGGTTTTTAGCCGCGTTCGCCAAATTGCGAAAAGCGACCATTAGATTCACTAAATCTTCCGTCCGTCCGCATGAAGAATTTGGCTGCGTTAGATGGATTTTATTGAAGTTTGTTATTTGAGGATTTTTTTTCGAAAACCTGGCGAGAAAATTCGAGTTTCTTTAAAATGTGACAAGAACAACGGGGTACTTTGAATGAACACCTGTGTACATGTGTGATATCTCGCTTAGATGCCGGACTGATGGCTGGAAGTCAGTATTCGGTAGGTCCTTTGACAGGCCACCTCGACACAGGTTTATTGCCTAAAAGCAAATGCTGAGATGATTCCCAAGATTCCAAGTTGCCACTACATGCTTCTCATGTAGCCCTCCCGACTTAAATTTATTAGTAACCAATTTCGTATTTTGTATACATGTAAAATTTCCACAGCCATCGGGTGACAACCCAATTGCGCTAAATAATAATAATAATAATAATAATAATGGCTCAATGGGTATGGGAGAGGTAGTACCTTTGTAAGGGGCTCACCCTGCACTGGTCCTCACCAGCCCAGGTGTGCAGCAGTGCTACTTGAGGCACCAGCCACTCACTTCCCTGCACACAAGACCGTCCGTGCGTAGTGAGTAACTACATCCGACGAGAGGTGAGCCTGTTTAAACGGAACACGGCGGCTCTAGAGGAGTAAACCTCGAAAAAAAAATCCCCTAGTCCAAGGTGTACACTACCGTGCCGAGGGACTACAGATGCATCTGCGGTGGAGGGTAAGAAACCGAGAACGGTGAACTCTGAGAAGTGGCGACCCTCGGATTCAACCAGCCTTACTGCGGCAGGCGGGGCTATACTGCAGCG
>Ga0123352_10010232_pt1 | contig 14722 bp, 8 predicted proteins | sample TergutLab28metaG_FD_89700 | JGI IMG/M metagenome (GOLD analysis project Ga0123352, IMG submission 89700) | Labiotermes labralis P1 segment gut microbial communities from Petit-Saut dam, French Guiana - Lab288 P1 | ecosystem: Host-associated > Arthropoda: Insects > Digestive system > Gut ... | reverse complement strand
AGAAGAAGAAGAAGAAGAAGAAGAAGAAGAAAGAGGGAGAGGGGGAGGAAGAAAAGAAGGAGAAAGAGAAAGAGGAGGAGGAGGAGGAGGAGGAGGAGGAGGAGGAGAAGAAGAAGAAGAAGAAGAAGGGGGAGGAGGAGGAGGAGGAGGAGAAGAAGAAGAGGTGAATGTCTTTTCCACCAGTATCTTACCACACTAACAGAGGTTCACTTCCCTATGTGCAGCTTACTTACAAGCTTTTAATTATGATTCTGAGGAAGATGATAGTTGACATGCAACATGGATGAATGGGATCAGGTGTGTATAAGTCTGAACACATCAACAAGAATCAGAACCAGTTAGTGTGACATGTGGAAAAGTAAGCAAACAATTTATTTTATCACATAGGACAAGACAATTTAAAAACTTCGCACCAAAAGTAACATGCATACACAAAAATGTACTGTAGTACAGGTCATGTATAAAAGAGAACATCAAAAAATGTATGATGTTTAACAGTTGGAACATGTCTGTAATTCTGGAATGCTAATGCTGATGGCAACAACCTCAGAAATATGGTCACCAACTGGCCTTTGATTGTGTAAGCAGTTCAGTGAATCAAATATTAATTATTTGCAGTGCTGTACACTTCAGTTTTCACATTATTTTTCCACCTGATTATCTATTAATTACTTTTAGTATCTGAGTCTTTCTTCTTATCAACCAGAGTGACCAGACAGAAATAAAAATGGGTCAAATTTATAAAATGACTAAACCCAAAATGACACAGATAGAACACAGTAAGAATTACACTCTTGAACCTTCTCTGTCATTCTGCCTTTTAACATGCATAGCAGCGAAGACATCTGGCAACAGTAACAAGAAATGTTATATTAAACCTTTAAATGCTGAATTAAATCACATCTGCCATTTGCTGGCATTATTAGGAGCTCACCATATTCTCCACGTTAGCAGGATACGGGTTAATGATTAAATCAAGGTGGAATACAGCACCTGTGGGTAGTCTACTAACAGGATTAAATTTATAGTCTTATGATAAATGCTGCTGTGTGTGGATTGGTGCTTATGTTCTGATGTTTTTGAGGAAGCTACTGCTTTCACCTACAGCACAGGAGAGAATGGGAGCAGCTGGTTCCTGCAAAACCTTAGTACCATCTACTAAACTGCACTGCTTTGTATCCCAGAAGACAGTAGTCTTGATGTTCATGTAACTGTTTTTTCTTAGACAACTACACATCCCAGCTGCGAGATACCAACCCTACCAAAACCACCAAGCCAACCTCTGTATTAGAGTAAACATAGCCCTGTTTTCAGTGACGACATATTTACAACCGCAAATTATAAATATGGGTTAATGCAATGCTGAAGCTGGTCACTATTTCTGGTCCCAAGAACATATGAAAATAATACAGGCACTTTCATCCTCCGAGTCTCTCTCTTGGTGCCACTTCGTACTACCCATGCCTTGAACATGTTGCAGCTGATGGAAACGTGGAATCTAACAATCATGCACACCAGCTACACACACATGCACACCATGGATGGTGTGCATGTGTGTGTAGCCATTTGGTTCCGTATGCTGTGAAAATGTATTCTAATGTGATAGCTTCACAAATTTTCTATTTACGTCCACTTTAACAAACAAAAGTGTTCAAAATGTCAGGGTTTAAAACAAGATGGGAAACATGTATAACCTAACAATGGGGCAGGACTGTTCCATGGCTGTTGTTACCGGACTCTCCCCACGGAGGCCCTGATTCAACACCAGACCGGTCCCCGTGGGATTTGTGGTGGGCAAAGTGGCAATGAGACTGGTTTTCATCCACATACTTTGGTTTTCCCTTATCGGTATCATTCCACCAATGCCTCATGCTCATTCACTCACCTACCACTGACATTATAATTCAGCAACTGACAGCGCCGTTGAATAACATGTTCTAAAACAAAAGTAACATTCAGGTGCATTTAAACTTCGTCATATTCGTGAAAATCGGTCAGCTCGTACTAGTTTGGGATACTCTCCAATGGCATAACGTCCACACCAAATTTCGTGAAAATCGTTCACCTAGTTCAAAATTCGCAAAGCGAAACACACAAACAGCATCGAGATCTCGCAAGCCGACGTACCTTTCCCATCGACAATGAAATTACTATAATCAAAACAAATTCCTCAAAACTAAAGGCCAATGGAATTATTCCCCAGAACCATTACAGTAACTAAATAACATGACAGTCGACGATACAGACTTATGCTGTCGCCAAACTCACCTAAAATAAAAGGAAGCTTATGCAGTATGGTTATTCCCACACCTTTGTTCACTTACAACTTTGATTGTGCAAATTATACGAGCATTTAGAAAGAAATTTATGTTCGAACTAATTCACAACTCTTCACACATTCACGGAATATAAATCACAGATAAGTTGTTGCGTAATTTCTCAGCCGTCTAAACGCAAAACTTTCATTTCCCACGCCCGTCAGAATTTCACATACACAACGGAATAAATATTAAACATAATGTGTTCTACACCTTCTCTTATCTGTGGTTCGTACAGCTGCCTTAACTACCCAGCATGCATATCGAAATAAATGTGGCGAAAGAGAATATTTGAATTGTCAACTGTTTCTTGTATATCACTGTCTAGTCAAGGGCACGATTTTTCGACAAATGCTTGACATAAAATGCGAGTATGTAATCAATCAGAACCATACAAGATATATTTGAGCGTGAACCTCCTATTTATAGTTTGTGTCAAGGCGGTTACAAACGACGCTGTAGGATTTGCGACTGTCAGAAGTCAGATGAAGGTGCATTTTTGGACAGAATATTGGATTAAAAGTACCTCATTCTGGCATATTCAAAACACATCATAGCTTTCACATTCAGATCCAATCTTGTCAGTTACCTAAGACCAGGGAAAATATAATAGCCTGCCTGCAAAAAACGTTATTCAAACAAGGCCAGATGCTGTGCTGCAGAAATAAGCTAGAACCACTGGCTGCTAATGTAGACAAGCCTTTTGATTTTACCGTTTATTTGCAATAAGCCCTGCCAGCATAAAAACTCACTCCTTTTGCTGGTCACGCATGAAACGGAATGCAGTTCTTTCAGATGCTATGCTGTTCACATTTAATACCTCCCTATCATTTGCACTATTTGTTAAACATCTAGTGAATTTTTTAACATAACTGATGTCAGGTAAACTTCCTATGTATGAGAAGCCCACCTTGTATGTTGGCATGCACAGTTTTAATTACCTGCGGAATTACTATGACCACTCTCATGTACCCTTGTTCGCAATCGTGCATCCATAGTGTCACATAAGATGCCTTATGTGCATTGCTTGGTAGCTACCAACATGATATGATACAGAATGTACTGTGGCTGTCCTTTTCACTTCTCAAATTAATTGTTGCCCTCATGTTTTAAATCTGCATAGAAAGGTTGACGCATGTGCCGAAGGGTAAAAAAAGAAAGTGATGCCTCTGTTGGAGAAAGTGGGGATGTCAGATAAGGTGGAAAAGGGAATGAGAACTGCTCTGATCAGACACCATTATGGTGTAAATGAATCAAAATTTGTTTTACCAATATCAGGGGAAACCAGTGTTCCATCAAGTGCAAAATTTCTTGTGTAAGTTGTCACAACCCACTCTTCCAAAAGATGGAATGAGCCTTTTTGTGTATGGCTGGAAGATGAGGCATGAGCAGGGTTGTCAGTCAGTGGTGCTGTGGTGAGCGAGTATGCCACGTGATTATACAACGACTAAGCACAGTCTCAGGCTGAGGGTACAGGCAGCTTCAATGCCAATAAAGGGTGATTTGTAAATTTTAAAAAGTGGACAAGCCCTCACAACACGAACAGAATGAGAGAAACTCCATTTGCTGATCATGTCGCTAGCACTATGATTGCAGAGCATTTAAAGAAGATAATTGACGATTACATACTACATCAAATCTTGAAACTCAAAGTGACAAGCCTGAAATTTAAGCACAAGATGCATGCTGTCATGGCACCATGTATGAAAGGGTGATGACGTGTTAAACATAGATCAGCTCTTTGTTCCCTTCTGCCATGCATTCTGTATCAATGTCACTGTAAAAACTTTCAGCTATAAACACCAACACCATTCCAATATATGCCAACACAATATTTTTTGTTCACTTTTTGTATCATGTTTCATGTGTCTTTGGTTTCCTTAACTCCATTTTTTTTGTAAGGCTTTAACTTCAAGCATTGCAGCCTTACCATTCACAGGTTCCTTCAAGCACATAGCCCCACAACAGTAAGAATTTCCTGTACCATATTATTTCAACAATGCGTTAATAGTAGTCCTTAGGCGATGGGCACATCACGCCTTACCTCCAACTGCCACACACCATTAGGTCCCTAAATAACCCTGTTTTACTCACCCCTGAAGATGGCAACTGCAACAATGGATAACCTTCATTACTCTATGAATCTAATGCCACAAGTAACCTCCACAGTAATTCTGACAAAAATGTCAAAAACAAATTTCAAGTTCTGTAACAACTGCCACACAGCAAAGATATTGTGCACAGCTGTAGTTCACACATTCATGCATCAAATACAGTAGTCAATAAAACTCCACAACAAACTGTGCAATTTATGGATATTTTAAACTGCAGTGCTCTCCTGAAAAAAGTGACAGCACGTCGCTTCAAATTACACTACGCTGAGCCAATGTGTAAGGATTTACTACAAAATTATTCAAATGTTTTAACTTCACTCTCACTTGTGGTACAATGCAAAATATAAATGGCATACCTTTCTGTGCCAGACTTTCACAGCCTCTCTGCTTTCCCCTCATACTCCGACCATGCCACGAGATATACGAACATACTATTATGTGAAGAGCGTTGTAGTGGAGGTCTACATGTTACATTCTGCACAGCTGTTGATGCTGCAGCTAGCACAGCACAGTCTGCACAGTGACAAGGCTAGAGGCCGGACTGTCTGGCGTTCGAGTGCCAGCAAGGACACAATGTTTCTCTCCTCAAGGATGTACAGACCAGCTATGAAGCCCAACCAGCCTCCCACTATATAGTTACTGGTGGTTCTACCTCCAGTAAAGGGACCACAGCAGGAAGTGGACCACTTACCTCCATCTAGTGCTGATGTTAAGAATGTGTGGAGCTATACCTCTACACCCTCTACATTCCATCATGGCATGCACAGGGCAAACTTCACAGCTGACGTATAAATGGGTGCACGTTGCCCAAGAATAATGTGTGACATTTGCAAATCAAATTCCTGCAAGTTTCATGGTAAAATATGCTTAACATTACTAGAAAGAACATTTTGATGTTAGTTTCCACTTTGTTTCCAGAATCCCTCCTTTTCTTTGTAAAATTAATACATGAAAAACGAACAATTAATTGACAACACAACAGGAGTAGATCATGTAGCTTTTGAGATCAGTGGTACTGTACTACACATTCCATGCACCCAAGCCTCATTTCAATACCATACTGCACTAAACTTTATCTACATGTGACAACACAATACATACACCCCAAACAGCATACCATCAACAACTTTTATTAATGAAAACACTCTTCACCTGTTTGCACACTCATAGGGTGTCAAACTGCAGGAAAATAAAAAATATCATTATCCTCTGCTATGTGATGCTCTGTTGTTTGGAATATGGTATCAATATCTGAGGAACAGGCTGTCTACACATGCAGGAGGCAGCATCTCAACAAAATATTGGTGTCTATCTACCAAACTGCATGGCATCACACAACAGATGTCAGTAATCTTCACAGTGACTGTCTCATATCTGAAGATGTAATGCGGTGTGATTGTGTCTTTGGGCAGGTTATTCCTGACAACTGAAAGGATTCTTGTGCCTTCAAAATGAGAACTACTTGCCCATCAACACACTGTCACATGCCTTGAGACATACATCTTCAGCAACACTGCTGTAAGAAAATCAAATCTCACGCACAGGGAACTCATAGGCTTCTGACTGCTTCATGCTGTCTCACATTACAGACTCAGTACAACAGCTATATATACTCCTGGGTTCAAGATGGGTAGACAATATCACCAACTCCTGTCCTTGGCACAGACTTCTAAGCTGAACTATAATCAAGCTTGAGCAGCAATGAATTGTCACCACTAGTGAGCAAATTGACTGCTTCAGAGTTCATCCTTATCACCACTGACAGACGGCGGTGATTTCATGAAGGTTTTGATATCCTCTGCACTTCGCTTTCTGTCATAATCTGACACAAATTTTCCATTGTTAAAGTATTTCAAAGTTGGGAATCCCACAATGTTAAATCTGTCGGACAATTTAGGGTTTCCTGTGGCATCCACTGCAGCAAGCACACCCTGTATATGTTCCTGCTTCATCTGAAGTGCAGCGAGACTGTATGAGGGCTTCATCAGTTTACAGTGGCCACACCCTGTAACAAACAAAGATCTCATACTGCTACCATAATCACAGCAGTTTGCTGGCCTGTCACAGCACGGTATACCTCCTCTTATACTTACTTTATCATTTACTTACTTTCTTAATGGGCTACTTAACAATTCTGTCAGCAGTTCACATTACACCATTCAATGATGAGAAATTACTGAATACTTAAGTGGTAAGGATGCAGAAAAAGCAGCCATGGTGCAAGATAAAGCACTGTCCCGCCATGCACCTTAGAGACAATGAGGAAAACCATAAAACCCCTGTCATATTTAATCTCTAGGCCAAAATATGAAATCAGGATGTCGCAGTATGCAGCACAAATCCTTCTGACTCATAAGTGACATTTTACAGTATGGAGCTTACTCAATTAGCAACACCTGACCTAAACAACATTAACACAAAATTATAACAAATATATTATATTCAAACCGTTGTACTGCTTCAAGAGCATACCAAGAATACAACATCAAATATACCAGTGAAGACAGAAAAGATAAACCATGCATTCCAAATTATAGAATTTCAAGTCTTTTCAAAATTTATTCCAAAAGCAACTGCTTTTAATTATGAGCTTCCAATTACAATATGGTAGTGGTATGTCCATGACCGCCTCTGTGGTCTAGTGGTCAGAGTTTCTGGCTACAGATACAGAGGTCCCAGGTTCGATCCCCGGCGCTACCAGATTTTCTGAGTAGTAGTGGGTCTGGAATGGGGTCCACTCAGCCTCATGAGCCTCGTGAGGTCAATTGAGGAGCTATTTGAACGAAAAAAGTAGCGGCTCCAGGTCTAGAAAACAGAGATTAACGGCTGTTGGGACCCGTTGCGCTGACCACGTGACACCCCTCTATCCGCAAAAGTTGGCACTAACTTCGCCAACCAGCGGCGGCCGCTCTGTCGGTATAGTTCGCGTGCGGACTAAGGCCACGGAGTTTAGTTTTAGTGGTATGTCCATAACAAGGTGTACCACCTTATTCCTTAACAAAATACACTTAACTAGAGTTACAGCATTACTACCAGTAATTTACCTATCTCCAGCAATTATCACTATTCACAACCTTAAGAGTTATATTCTCAGACTAGCTGCCTAGAGATGCAGTGTGTTTTGCATGAGGTAGGAAATGGAAAGCAAACTTCAAAGCAACACAAGGTCAGCCTGCATATTTCCCAGATACTTACAAGGAGCATAAAACATGACTAATACTGGCTGTCCTATGCTGATGAAGGCATCAAAAGTGTCATCTGAAAGGTGAACCAGATTTTCTGCACCTTCATAATCACCCCAATCATCTTTGTCCATCTTCTCAGGTGTTACAGTGGCACTTACAGTGGGACTAAGTGGATTCTTCATAAAATTCACAAAGTCTGCCTCCTGAAAGCATAAACTATGATATGAGTTTTAACACTTACTTCACCCATATCAATGTAATACTCAGAAAGGTTTAATACACAATGTCCAGCATTCTTTGATGAAGGGCCACAACCATTACTGTGGGTTGGTTCATGGGTTGCACACGTGAAAATCACAATGAGTGATATACCTAACTGCCTGAATTAATGCGTTACAGTAAGTACATAATTTACAAATGTGGCCATGGGCTGCCTAACACAATCTGGCAGGCCACAGGTTGCCGACACTGGGTTTAATACAGTAAATTGGACACCTGCAGTTCTGTCACAACGTATCCTGGCAAGTAGTTACAAATGGAAGCAGAAAATGGTAGCAACAAATGGTAAGAGAAGTTATGCCTGATCAGTATGACAATGTCCACCTCCACAGTCGAGGATGTTCACAGGGTTCTGCTAGGCAGTGGTATAGCTCAGTCAGTACTGTTATTCTGGCAAGGACAACTGTTTGACAATTATACCAACACCAACCCCCACCCTGCATAACAGCTATTTCTATTAACAGATTCAAGGACTAGCCATAGGTCTTGTCTGTTCTCACACACTTACAATGCGAGGCAAAAGGAGGATTGGGCATGGCTGTATTGACATACAAACTGTACTTTCAGCAGCAAGAAACAAACTACACGAGCTTAAGAGATTCATATTAAGGTCTTGGATGTGACACAATGTACTTGGGTAGGTACACACCAATGTTTTGGAGAAATGTTCTACTACCAACTTCAAGATGGAGCTGGACTATGTTGGGAAAGTGGCCAATTAGGCATAAGAACAAGGAAAGAAAATTGGTCACGTCGTAGAGAAGTGGAGTGGCCAATCAGAACTACGACTGGGGGAAGATGAGGAAAGAAGGAAGCCAACAGACACACTAATGGGAAGACTTTCCCCTGAAATGGCAACTACAACACGTCCTTGTGTTACACCTATCTGTTTTACTGCTTTTTCCTTTAACAACCATTACCAATTTACACCACTCCTGAATTCATGCCCTCTCATTTTCAGTTTAACGCTCTTCAGCTGGTTTATTTCCATTTATTTAAGCTTTTTTTAATAGAAATATTCCTTTTGATTTATGACCACTTTTTCAGGAACACAACTAGGCCTGGTGTATTCTGCACGATGGGAAGGAAGAGAAAATAATAAAATAAGAACAGGACTGTACCTTCAAACACATACCCTCTCTTCACATTTTCAGACAAACATTTTTTACAGATTTATATGTGAATTTAATCACAATTTTGTATTTACCACACGACCACCATTGTAGTTTTTGGTTTCCTTGGTGTAGTAGTGGAAGTACTTGAATGTGGGATATCCTTTCACATCCACAGCACCACAAATGGCTGAGAATTTTGTGCAATCTACAGCAGCAAACTCCACTTTTGGGTCATCTTTGAAGTGCTCAGCAGCTGCTGTGAATTCTGGTTTTGCCTTTTTGCAATGTCCACACCCTGTAGCAATACAAACACCACAGAAATCACAACTTGTTTGGTTGAAACATCAGGTGCTTTGGTCTTACTCTTGCAACAAGTATAGTTACAGGTGGGCCACACCATGGCTCAGGCAGTCAGTTGCCAGCCTCCCACTGTGGAGGCCCATATTCAATCCCAGGCCAATCTATGTGGGATATTAGGTGGATAGAGTGGTACTGAGACAGGACACCAGTTTTTTACCCATCAGTACCATTCAACCTATGCTCCATACTCATTAAATCACCTATCACCTACACCAAGTACTCTTTGCAATCAGGAATGTCATTAATGCAGTCAAAAAATATTACAGGAGAAACAACTGTCATTTATCAGATCTAATACAAGGGGGTGCTGCTACGTCCTTAGCCCGACCTACCTCCCGATGTCGTAGGACGGAATCGGTAGTGTCATTGGAAAGTGGGGTTTGTTCATGTGCCAAATTGCAAGTTTTTCTTATTACAGAGGCTAAAAGGAAGCATGTCAGGTGACACGCGCAATTTCAACAACATGGAGACGTGAGCTGTCATTAAGTTTTTTTCCTGCAAGGCAAGGCGCCGAAGGAAATTCACGCCATTCTGATAGAAACATTAGGGGAACATGAAACATCATATGCCACCGTCAAAAACTGGGTGGCCCAGTTTAACCGTGGTGATTTTTTCACCTGTGGTGCACATCGTCCTGGATGACCCAAAACAGTGACCACCGTAGAGATTCATGAGCTAATCTTGGAAGAACACCACATTTTGGCTACATCAATAGCTGAGCAACTGGGCATCTCACGTGAGCGGGTTGGGTCCATCATTCATGAAGATTTGGACATGCGGAAGCTCTCTGCAAAATGGGTCCCGAAATGCCTGAACACAGATCAGAAATGTCAACGGTGCCAGTCATCTGAGCAACTTTTGGAATTTTTCGGCGCGATCCAAATGATTTCCTGTCGCAATTGGTGACCATGGACAAAACCTGGTTATATCACTATGAAATGGAGACAAAGCAGCAATCAATGGAGTGGCAGCATAGTTGCTCACTCCACCCCAAAAAATTCCAAGTGCAAAAATCTGCTGGAAAAGTTCTCGCCTCAATTTTTTGGGATCAAGAGGGCATCCTCCTCACTGATTATCTTCCAAAGGGCCAAACTATCAATGCAGAGTATTATTCATCTCTGCTGGTGCAACTGAAGGACATTTTGAAGGCAAAACGCCGCGGGAAGGTCACAAAGGGGGTCTTGTTCTTGTACGACAATGCCCCAGCTCACCAGGCACTTGAAACCCAGAAGAAACTGGCCTACCTGGGCTTCCAATGTCTTGATAAACCACACTATTCTCTGGATCTGGCCCCGTCGGACTACCACCTGTTCCCTCAACTGAAAAAACAATTGAAAGGTCACCATTTTTTTATCCGACACAGAGGTCATCGCTGCCACGGAGACCTGGTTGGACAGACAACCTTCTGAATTTTTTTTGAGTGACTTGCAAAAGTTAGAGCAAGGGCTAAGATGTGTATTGAGCTTCGTGAGAACTATGTTGAATAAATCCCAAGTTTGGTCGCTGTAGCTTGTTTCCTTCCTGGTCGGGCTAAGGACTCACCAGCACCACCTCATACATAGTGTCAAAGGAAAAGTAAAGTTCATATCTCACACAAGAAAGCACACAAATTCTTTGTTCAGAATATGCTTGCTTTCCTCAGCAACACCACAATATATAGCAAATAATATTTCATAAAGACACCAACACTCAAATTAAGAAATTAAAGCTTCGCCAACCAATAAAGAGAAATTACCTGGACTGATCATTCAAACTGCTTCCAAGAAATCTACTACAACACTTGCACATCACCGTAACAGGCATGGTTACTGTACATATAAGCCAGAATGTGGACTGAACTGCAGTCTTTGTATGTTCTCAGGTGAGTTTCCAGTAAGGAGCAGCAAACAGAACAAAGTCATTTCATTTGCTTGTATCTCAGACAAACTTCACTGCACACATGCCCATCACATGACAGCAAACACAACATTCATGTATGTCTCTGTCACCTCTTTCATCAACCATTTCTTTATTCATGGGCAGGCGAGTTTTATTTTATGGATAAATATCTGGTAAGTAGACTTTTTCGCCAACTGGATAAGTGAGCTAACACTGTTGACTCCCAAATACACGCACAAGGATGATTTTGTGTAAGATGTAATGAAGTGGGAACAGCAAAGACAACTGCCAAAGGTAACTGATGACCTCAGTACCATTCTGAACAGCATTAACTTTACTGTGAATACTTACATGGAGCATAGAACATGACAAGGACGTGCTTCTTCTTTTTTAAGAATGTTTTGAACGTTTCCTCTGTTAAATGTACCACTTCTGACGGCTCTTCACTCCATGGTGTTTCTGGAGGAGGGGGAGGGGGAGGTTCACGAGGATCACGCATGAACTCTGTGATCTTTGCAGCATCCCGCACATTTACATCAAAGGCAAACTCCCCAGCCTTGAAGTACTTAACAGTGGGATAACCTCGTATATTGTATCTTGCTGCAATTGCAGGTTCCTTTGTGGCATCTATAGCAGCTGCAACACCTGTAATCTGTAAAACAACAGTCTGTATAAGGAACATCCCCACTGGTGTAACATTTATAATGTGTATCTTTTTCTGCAGTCCAGACCAACCCTTGAGCCCACCCAGCCTCCTGTACAATGCATATGTCTCTTTCTTCGGGGTCAAGTGGCCAGGGCGTGGCATTGACCACCCAGCCCCTTCTAGCACTGAGATTAAAGAAAGTGTACAGCTACACTTCTACTCCCCATCTGTGCCTTCATGGCCTGTTTTAGGGTCAACTTTACCTTTTACAACTGTAAACCATTAAGAGAAAATTGCTGTATGCACACAAAGATTTAACATAAAAATATTAATGTATTACAGAGGTATCCATCTTAAGGATAAATGTCAGGGCATTTTGTACCAGCAAACAGCTGTGGTTGGTGATAAATTTTATGGGGAAGAATACAAATTTCAGAAAACCCAACTGGGATGCTTCACTCACTTGCTCAGCTTTCAAAGTAGCAGCTGCTTTCTCATACTCAGGCTTCATCTTCTTACAGTGTCCACACCAAGGAGCATAAAACATTACAAGCACAGACGGTTCGTTCTAAAAATGTGAAAGGAAAACAGATAATTACAAGTGAAAATTGAGAGTCTCACAGTGACAAGTGGCCCCTCAGATGAGACAACATATAGAAAGTTTTTAGAAGATGCATGTTGTTATTGACAGAAAACTGGAAGATCGTGATTTTCTACTCCTTCCACCCGCCACAATATTTCAATGAATTTCCAGCTCAAAAAATGCTCTGTGGCACAGATAATAGGTCTGCAGTTTAAAAAATCATTACATTACTAAAAATAGAGTATGATATTCTACTGCACATGATTTTGAAAAATGTCAGGTAACAACTTCTTCCATGACTGTAACAAAATATACTGTTTGAAGCGTAACCAGATCTGCAGCAAACTACCCAGCAAAATTTTCATCTATTTATTAAATGTCTTGTGATTCAATGTTAAGTGACGCAGAACATGTCACTTATTCACAAACACAACAATTAAATTCACATTACGAAAGGATTTCTCTACCAACATCACATCTGTCAGAATTACATATCATACTAACATACATACATTTTGACATTCAGATAGCTGTGTATTGTGTTTATAAATTCTTATAATAAAACCAGTCAGTTGGTTTTATTATAAGAATGGTATATGTCATACAGGTTTGCTGACAGCTTGATGTCAGCAAACCTGTATGACATATACCAGCGCTGCGTGTACAGTGAAAAACTCCTGATGATGGACAGAGGAACTGTCCGAAACATGCAGTTTTATTCCATAAATAAATTTAAGAAATTAGTGCATCTAGTTGGTTTTATTATAAGAACATGCATAAAATTTGGTATCAACATATGTGTGACCTTCAGCACAACAGTAAAAAATGTATGACATAATTTCATTTCACACATAACGAACACCTAAAATAAGATGTAATGCAGCAACAAAGACAAGTTGTCAGGAAGTTTTATAAAAGGAAATACTGCAGTATAAACCTTTATGCTGCACTAGAACCATATACGATGGACAGCATATCTTTTAGTCCCAAGCTTTAACCATCTAAATACTAAACACGAAGTTTATGTCTTCACTGCAAAAACCAAACACAGAATGCAACTCAGGGAAATTATTACTGTTTAATCTTAGGATCATACAAAATCCCATTAAGAAACTGTGTGGGCAAAATGCATTTCCCGTAATGTTAAAGCAGCAGGTGGTAATACAACCACCAGTGAGTTTTAAAAGATTATGGAAGAGACATGAAATACACACCGTGATGACAGTGTCAAAGTTCTCTGATGTCAAATGCACAACGTCACTCTTCACTGTTGACCAGTCTTCCTCCTTTGGTTTCTCTGGAGGTTTGCTCGGGTTCTTCATGAAACCTATTAGACCATTCTTGTTGTTTTCACCCTCATACATAAACTTGTGGTGTCCATTTCTACTCAACAGAAAGAACAACATTGAGGGTTTCTGGCTGCATATACAAAATTGTATGTACTTACACACTAAAACTTATTTTAAAAATCAGGTAATTTTCCTTCTATCCAGTAAGTTCAATTATAATAAACACATATCCATAATTGGTTTAGTATGGTACCGCAGATTTTATCCGTGATCTAAAACTTGTACACAACAATAATATTTTTTTAAAGACAGAAGTACAGGCACCTTCTTAGCGGCTTCGGTGGTCTAGCGGTAGCGTGCTGCCTTTAAGTACCCAAGTTCACAGGTTCAAACCTGGCTGAAGCCATCAGGATTTTTCAGGGCGAAAAAATCCTCAGCACGCCTTCCTTCAGAAGGGAAGTAAAGCCGTGGGTCCCATGTCACAGATTTGCAGCATGTAAAAGATCCCTGAATTGACGTGGAAGTCGCAATCTCAAGCAAAATTACCGGTTAATTTTCGCCCACATAGTTCCACCTTTTGCTACTAGGATCTCTCACGTCGTTGTGGACGTGGGGATACCTGGAGGCGAATCTGGTAATGCCCAAACAGGCGGGGGGAATAGGGTGAGTACAATAAGCCTATAGGCTGCAGTACATCTGTGGCATTAGCCACGGGCCCTACTGAAGAAGAAGAAGAAGAAGAAGTACAGGCACAGAATCATATATATATATATATAATCATATATATATTTTATATATATATTGTTATATATTTTATATTTTATAGCTCTATATATATTATATATATATATATACAGGGTGTTTCACGACTTTAGGGCATAACTGCAGGAGGTGATTTCCTAGGTCTTTGTGATCAAAAAAGCTCATATAAACATGTGTCCGATTTTGGACGGTT
>Ga0123352_10010230_pt1 | contig 14725 bp, 8 predicted proteins | sample TergutLab28metaG_FD_89700 | JGI IMG/M metagenome (GOLD analysis project Ga0123352, IMG submission 89700) | Labiotermes labralis P1 segment gut microbial communities from Petit-Saut dam, French Guiana - Lab288 P1 | ecosystem: Host-associated > Arthropoda: Insects > Digestive system > Gut ... | reverse complement strand
GCGCATCAGCGGTAGTAATGCTGGATACACCATGTTCCGAGGTAGTGTGAAGGGTACTGGCTACCCACTCCATTCGCCAGTTTCCCCTTCACTTCCCCTCCCGTGCGTCACCGTGTGCCATCAAATTTCAACTGGAGTCTACTTACAGTAATGATTACTGTATGCGCGCGTCTACAGAACAAATATCACGGTGAAAGCGATTACACACAATCACAAAGCACGCATTCAGAACAGAGGTTACTGATGAGGCAGGTGCGCAACCAGAATTTTTCATTCAAAAGGGGAGGGGATGGGCTTGCCTTGAGGCTACATACGCTATAATTTTTTTTTGACTTTAAAGAAACATGTGCTAAAACTCGTAACTGTAACATAATTTTATGTACGTACATACGAATATAACTACACGTTCCATTCACCCAACCGAAATCACAAAGTCTACGTTCCCCCTAAAACTCCCTGTGTTTTTATTTTACTTTTCTAAAATTCCTATGTACTAGTCATCGGCCGATTTCAGTGGCTGATTTCGGCTGTAGGCTAAATCACGTAAAAGTTTCATATCACCGTCTGTGCAAAAAATAAACACTTTTTTTTTCGATTTTGTGGGCGGGCTACTCGACTGCAGCCCCTCCCCCCTCTGCATGCGCGCCTGTGGCCACAGTATGCAGCTAGTCTCCATATGTACGGCTTCATCGTCATTGGAATAGTACTTGCACATTGCCACCTTCCCACGACTCGTGCATTTGACAAATGATTGTACTGTACAAATATACAAACGAGTAACTGTCGTACCGTTCCAACCACTGGTTTACTTGGCAAAACTTCGTACTCGGGTACACTTGCCAAGTGTTTGCCTGATCACTGTGATCGTGTTCCCACAATTCGTACACTTGGCCAGGGTACCGACCGATAATGTACACACAATATCTTTCTTGTGACACAATAAACTTGTCTGCTTTCTTTACTATTCTGACCTATACACCTGCTCACTGCATGTGTGGAGGGTTACTGCTGCACTTGATCAAACTCAAGGACACACGCGCGCGCACACACACATCACTCGGTAGGAATCTTCTGGACGGGGAGAAAGACATCCATGTACTCGGCGGGATTCGAACCCGCAATCCCAGCAAGCGAGCGGCCGCAGACCAACGCCTTAGACCGCGCGGCCACTGTGATCGGCACTCGGCTGCTTGTCAAGTACAGACGAGACAAAAAAGCTTGACTTCATAAGCCAAAACACTGGCCATTCCATTTACTTGTACTTAAAGTAGGTGCGAAACGAAGTAATGCCAGTATTTGTAAGAAGGCACTGTTCCCACGCTGCGACAAGTATACATACTCGTACATGACAAATGTTTGTCAAATATACCAGTCGTTGGTTGGCGGCTTAACGTAGGGCCTAATAAAATTAAATATCCCTGCGGCACTTACAATACCAACACCGTGATTTTAACTTCAAGTACATTGCTTCAGTTGCGATAATACGACGGCGAATGAGACGGAAGCCGATCCCGGTGGCCGCGCGGTCTAAGGCGTCGGTCAGCGGCCGCTCGCTTGTCGGGATTGTGGGTTTGAATGCCGCCGGGATATGGCTGTCTGTTTCTGGTGAGTGTTGTGTGTTGTTAGGTAGAGGTCTCTGCGACGGGCCGATCGCTCGTCCAGATGAGTCCTACCGTGTGTGGTGTGTCTGCGATCCCGAAACCTCAACAGTGAGGAGGCCCTGGCCCACTAGGGCTGTCGAGCCATAAGAAAAAAGAATGAGATGGAAGCTGAACAAAAGTCGCAAGTAGTAAACCTAAATCAAGCCAGTAGGTCTAGTGACTGAGGATAGAACCCCAGACACTCGGAATACGAAGAACCAGGCCTACATCGTAAAGACTGTTGTAATTCTATCACAATTGGTACTTATTTAACCTCATACTTTTTCAAGACCAAAGTGCATGAAATTCCTCTCTGCATAATTTCGCACAGCCTCTAGCCAGCACTATTCTCCATTACACATACATTTATTCGTTAGCGTCTTTCTACTATACGCCGAAGCTGTTAAGGCTTGAACTTTGAGCCTGTGTGCTCGTCACAGTTTATGGATCTGTCGAGCGGGAGCGGGTGGAGGGGTGAGGCACCAAATCTTATTACCTCAATTAGGATGGCTAGTACAGGGTGTACAACTCAACGCGGGACCGGCTTATAGTAACTGCATGAACCATCTGTATTTTATAACTCGCCAAGTGTCAAAGCAGGTGTTGGATATGGCCTCCTACAACTCTCAGACATGCGTGTACGTGGTCATAGCATCCGAATTCGTATATTTCCCGTCTAGAAGTTGCCGACATTGGGCGCCAAGTAATTCCCGCAAGATCGTCCTCTGTGTGAATGTGGTGTGTCTATAAATGTGGTTATCGAGAGATCGCCACAGATAATAGTCACATGGCGTCGGATCCGGTGAACGAGCAGGCCACAAAGAACGACTAATTAGTCTGCCCCCAAAAATGTTTCGTAAGGGGGGCCCCTCAATTACTGACTGCGTGTGTAGTTCCACCACCGTGCAGGCACAGTGCGTATTTAGTCTCCTCGCCACACACTTTCGAAAAATTGTGAATTTGTCCAATGTACAATTCTGAATTTATTACATCCGTAAAGAAGATGGGCCCGATTAATCTTGTTGCACCGACAGCACGTGATATTTTAAATATGCGTCATGCAACAGCATCCCGTTTGTTAGTCTGGGGTTGTCTGCCGACCAGAATCTGTTCATTGAGCATTTAGGTGACAATTCAATTAATTTCATCTGAAAAATAAATTAGCAATGGCTCGACTCCCACTACGCAATGCTTCACAAAACCAGTTACAAAACCGTACACTCGCAACAAAGATATTCGATGACAGGTTTTTAAAAGCGCTTCAACACTCTCCACCGCTCCCTCTACGTAAGGAAACGCGAGGCGATGATAAACTAGCCGCTAGGGTGTTATGCGGGTTGAGTTGGATTCCCTACGTAAAAAGTAAGCATGCTCGAACCTTCCATTACAACCACACCAAGCGCTGCTAGCTCCGACAAAAAGTACAAATACCAGCTCTTCTTTCCATATCTGTGAGTAACATTCCTGTAAAGGTGTCTGTGACGAATTCAGAATGTTAAGGAAAACAGCGTCATGCAGGTTGTAAGTAAATGGATATTAGAATAGCCTATGCAGCTATAGCCACTTCCAACAAGAACACAGGTGGACATGCCAAGGCAGCTTAGTGTCTGTCACACGACGGGCCGCGGATCGCTGCCGAGACGCTAATTTCTTCTTATCGGGATTAGAAGTGACCATTGTTTTCATAAGATATCTAACGCCCCAGAAACTGTCAGCTTTCATACATACTAAACAGACGTAACATAGCATGTTTGGCACAGACAGTGATACGTCTTTGTGTTGATACGCGCCATGTTTGTGACGTAAAGACTGATTTGTTAATAGGTACCCCTTCTGAGTGCCGCTGTGCAGCGAGTTTTGACGGTACGTGACGGTCAGGAGTCCTGACAGGCACAGCCTTAATTCTTGTGCAACATTTCTCGGTCATGTCCACGAATTCCTTTTCATTAAGTGTGGCACTGCGGGCGTCAGTTCGCGAAATTAATGGCACAGAAGAGAAGTAATTTTAAAACTTCTATTAATTATGAACTTGTCAGGAAGTTGGAACCACTCCACCGCCTTGCGTACAATGGATCGCCATCCTTCAGACAGCTCTAAAACTCCGATTCAAAAAAAAAATCTTTCCCATGTTCCAAAAGATGATTGTTACTCCACATTAAACTAACTTCGTGATTAATACAGAGCAGAGGTAAACACGCACTTTGGTGTGCGTCAGACATGAAAACGGACGGCGCATCGGGCGTTATATGTAGAAGGCCTAGTTCAAAATGAACTGATGATTGTAGCAAACTTTTGGATTCCCCTCATCACTGAGTAGCCATCAATGATTGATGACGGTACTAGAAGGCATACGCCCACTGTAGGCAGTGTAAACCGCGTTAAAGACGGTACTTGTCGTTATGTATTTGATGAGGTTATTTCTGTATTCATCCACAGATTTTGTGACTAAGTAGACAAAGTGACAGGTGACATAATCATCTCTGACCACCAGCAGTGAATTGGTAGCGCAAGATCTAATTATCTTTTATGGGATCAGGTTCGACACAAAAGCCTTCCATTAAACCTCGTTATGAAGAAGTTACTTCCATTTCACATCCTAACAGCAACGGTATGTTTCTAGCCAAGACACGTCGATTCAGCAATTGTCATTTAAGCTGAAAATAGACCTGTGGCATTACGCGAGCTCCATATCGTCATTAGACATAAATAAATAATCCTAATATGAATTTCCAGTTCTCTGAAGATCCGTTTCAAGACGATCATGCTGATATTTTCACGGTATGGCAGTCGTGCGACCTTTAACGTTGTAAGAGCCATCTAAAGCTTCTACAGTACCTATTACGGAAACCGTCGTTTACAAGGCACGTACACGTAACAAACAAAAGACGCCTTGTAACTAACAAACGTCATCTGTGGTTGACGGTGGCACTGAGACTTTTTTCTCCAAGTACTTCGGTTTTACCCTAACAGCAGCATTCCGCCATTGCTCTAGTTCATTCACTGACCGCCGCCGCTCTACAATCGTAGCAACCGACGGTGTCGTTATATAAAACACTTCCCCTATATCTCTCCATCTCGATTTCGAAACAAGGCCGCTGTTTCATCATAAGAAACAATTGCTTGCGTGAAGCAAATCCTCGGATATTTCTATCAGTCACACGATGGTTCCTTATTTTGTATCGAAACACAGTTGGATTCATGCAGGCCGGGATAGGATCTGTACTACTTCCGATTAATAGGGTACAAGCCCATAAACACGTTCTGCTCCAGCAGTTACTGTCTGCAACAGAAACATGGTGAGGAAACGCGTGCCAACTTTCTATGCCGCAGATTAGATCACGCGAATGCTAAGTCCTTAATTACAGTATCACTGATACCCACCGAAGTAGTGCCGATAACCTAAAGAAGGAAATGACTACTGCATTTTTATGGAAGGAGTTCACGCTTTTAAAAAAATCGCTTATTATTTATTTCTGGAGTACTGTTTGAACGAATTTCATGTACCGGTCACCAGACAGGCTACGCAGAAGACTGAAGTACAGAAGAAAATCGTTTACACAGTTTTAGCATCACATCACATGTTGCGCTATTTGGGCCTAACAGTATAAATTCCCATCCTCTTGTCCTTGTGAATTCTGTTTGTCAGGTGCACGTGTGTTTGTTCGTCTAGGCGTCTCTCCACTAATTCAAGGAAAGACATCCAAATTGATGACATAAATTTGTTTGTTTTTCATGAGTCGCATGCAAATCGTGCCATTGGAAGCTTCCCACTTTGATACATCGTTATCTGTAAATTACCACGAATACAAACATGACAGGCGACAAAATTTCTGAGAAGGGAACACACCCGAGTCATTCAACGACAGAACTTAGCACAATACCGTAAAATATGGTCGCTTCCATTTCTTCCTAAACCATCTTTCGGAAACACCCCGTCATCTCTCATTCTACGCCACACACAAGATCAACGCCAGGAACGGAGCCGTACTACTGAATCATCAAAGAGCGTTTAACAGAGACTCAAGAAGAGAGTTGCGTGTGTAAGACGAGGGTGTTTGACAAAAATGTGCGGAGACTGTTAGAACATAACAAGGAGAAGATACAAGGGGGTGGGGGTGAAGAAAATCACATAATGAGAAGATTAATGACTTGTGCTCTCGCCTGAGATGTTTAGGTGTGTAAGACAGACGAGAAATGCAGACGCTTTGGGAAGATGGCAAATGCTTGCACAACTTTAGCCGGGAAACGTCAAAGGAACAGACTACGTGGGGGAGACGTAAGCGCAAATTGGAAGATAAAATTAAAATTAATACAAGAAACTACTGTTGAGGTGTAACACGGATTCACTTGCCACAAAATAGGGCACAGTGGCGGGTTTTTGTGGGTACAAATTTCGGGCTCCGTAATTTCTTTGTCACCTGGCAAATTGTTATCTCTGCATCGTGGATTTAATCACATATCAGTGGAGTCATAAGTATTTTGGAAGCCCCATTACCTGAAGATGACATCTGCCGGTCATTAAAGCTTTTGAGACTCCAAACCCCACTTCATGCATAAACTGTTGGTGGCTGTGAATCTTCTACAATAAAGACTGTCGACGCAGTAAATGGTCTATTCGACGTCCATGTTCTTCTCGCAAGCTTTGAAAAATAAGATTTAACGTCATTTCTGATTATTTTCAGAGCGTCAGCTTTATCGTCTGGCTAAAATAAACAGTTCGCCAGCATGTAGCAGTGAACACTACTTAAATGTTGCGCTAAGCAACCTGATGTTAAGTCCAACTTTGTCCACGACTCACGAACACGGAGTCAGAAGCGCTCCAACCGGGAGTTTCGCCAGAGCTGTTACTATATTTTGCTATACAGGGTGTATCTAAAATACTTCGACGAAGTTCAGGAGTGAGTTCCCCACACCAGAACATATCATTAAACACGTTCGCAAACACATTTCGAAGTACAGCACACCCGTTCGCCCGACCTCCATCCTTTAAATTTGTATCTATGGGGAAAAGCACACACTTAAAATACCTACTGCATTCAGCTCCTACTGAAAATGAAGAGACGCTTCATGAAGGCAAGTTTTCCTGATCGACAGCTGACGGTACACAGAACAGGCCTACTGTGTGTGATATGTGTGAAGAACGACATGGCAGGCACGTGTAGTTTGGACAGCACGCGGTCTTCTTCATCTTTTACGCCAGCACGTTTACACTCACACATTATCTCAAACACATTTGGACTGATGAACGTGATGTTAACAGGTAAATTTGGTACAATTTGCAGTGCTTCACGAAGAGTCCTCAGAATGAACCGTAGAGTGGGTACATACAGTTAACTCAAAGACAACGGCACAGTATGAGCTTTGAATCAAAATCGGGGCACTATTGTTTCTAGGCTCAGAACTTTCTCTACGAGATTCGTATAGTTATTTAACACAATTATACTGGGCATGTGTCAACGGCTGTCTAACGCACAGGTTCCCGAAACATCCAGCGAGCTACAAAAAACCGGTCAGCATTCAACAAGTTTAGATGTATAAAGAGACAGGAAGACGCAATTCTAAACTGGGAATTAAAGAGTGGAGATAATTTAAGGAAATCTAAAAATCCGACAACAAATAGTAACCAAATTATGGGAAGACAACGAATGAGCACGAGATTATGACTTACTGTTGTTTTGCGATGTTATCAGTGCCTGACTGCTCGGCGGAAGAAAATGCTTATGATGGAATTTAAAGAACAAAATGACGAATGTATCTGGGAAGGAGGACAAGAAAGAGGGGACTAAGATGGGAACAAGATTAATACAGAACTATTTGAAGAAAATGAAGTCACTTAGATGAGGATCTGGAAGACGCTGTAAAGTAAGAGGATTAGCAAGATGACGGATACAGACGTATGCGTGAAGAACAGACCGAAGGGCAAAAAAATTTAGATAAGTGAATGGAAGAGGAATAATAAAAAAAACTAATAAGTAGCGTAATGATAATTATGGAGATGAACAAGAAAATCTGCACGGCCGTATATGCGTTATTTACTGCGAAATCAAGTTTTAGATTCGTATGTTACACACATAAAACAAATCACATAGAAAACAAACACCAACAACAGAAGGGCGCTTCACTTTTACACATCCGGTCGGGTGCGTACCGGATCTTGCCGTGTGGCCTGTACAGACAGAACAGTAACTTTAGAAGGATTTAATATCATCAGTATGGCTTGAATCTGAAAGGATTCTGATACAGTGAATAATTGTTAGTTTCTGCCACAAGCATTTGGACCGTCCAATTCGTCTCTGGGCCACATTAACGGAAAGAATTCGCCAGCCTGTGTGATCAGCGAACACAAAGAGCAGGTAGGAATTAGTTCCAATGGAACAGAACCGAAACTCTTTCTGCCAGATTGTCAATGAAATACAGTTCGCTGCTGCCGAGCTCTACAAAGCGTGAGCGCAAAGGTGCAACCAGCACTCCAATTCCGAGTACATTTATTTCGATACAGCGTCCTTAGCGACTTTGCAGGCCACATTAGCCCAGACTTCATTCACGCAGATACAAGATCTGGGTAGGTCTGTACTGTCGCAAAACCAATCACACTTCACAGGAGTGACAAATTATTTTTCTGAAGAATGAGAACCAACTAGGTCCTACTTATTATTTTATTGTCCTTCTTATAGGCTCAACATGTTTCGGACACTACTATGCCCATCATCAGGAACTATAGCCTGCAGCCCGGACACTACTCCAGCCTACCCGCACCTAACTTCCAACCTACATCAACCCAAGAACGGGACGACCAATGTGATAATCAACATTATAGTCGTGAGCTCCTGATGATGGGCATAGTAGTGTCCGAAACATGTTGAGCCTATAAGAAGTACAATAAAATAATAAGTAGCATCTAGTTGGTTCTCATTCTTCAGTTATCACAATGATGCACGGTCCAACACACATCGAATTATTTTTCACTGTATTCAGTAAAATATTCACAATTCTGAAGGGGATCTCACGTAACAGTATAACGGTCGAATTTAATGGCATCACATTCCAAGTCACGTGCCGGGTTTTAGACGCGTTCGCATAGTAGCGAAAAAGCGCATTATTATCACGAATAAAAATATTTAAGAAATTTCGACAAAGACCATGATTCATACAAATTAAACATGTCATTATAATATGAACAAAAAAGTACAATCGTCAAAAGTTTTAACACAGATCCCAACACCCAATTTCATCACACAAACACATATGACTTTCCCACCTCGCTTTCAGTTCAGTCACGAAGAACATATACAATGGACAGTAAACACATATGAACTAGCGCTGTGACTGTTACGTCTGTGCATTCTTGTGTTAAGTTTCATTCCGTTTCTGGCGCGTTTTTATAATGAAGTGCATAAAATAAAAGCACTGTGTGGAGCTCATTCCTATATGTCTGTCTGTCTGTGTGATTCAATCTCTTACACTACCTGGCTGAATTCGACGAAGCTGACATTACGGGATCTGTATTAGAGACGTCGGATAAATGCACTTCTGGTTCCAGTCGGTCAAGTGTAGCCTGTATCGTAAACCGACATACAGATTTTTTACTCAAGAGAATGCAGTTGACCTGCACGGCGAGGGTACAGTCCCTTTCACAATCGCGTCGACGGTCTCTGTTACTGCATGATCTTTCCTCTAGTCGCCAGTTCTTATGTGTTTCCTTTATTAAAAGATACGCCGGAACAGCACAGTCGGTATAGCGACTCGCTACGGGCTGGACGGTCCGGAGATCGAATGCCGGTGGAGGTTCTATTTTACGCACCCGTCCAGACCGGCCCTTGTACCGGTTTTTTCCCGGGGAAAAAGCGGCCGGGGCGTGGCTCTGACGACCCACCACATCTAGCGCCCAGGTTAAAGAAAGAGTAGAATCTCTACTCCCACTCCCGACCGTCGTGGCCTGTTCTAGGGAGAACTTTGACTTTTACTTTCACTTCGTTTATAACATGCTTAGAGTAAAATCAGTTCTAATCACACAGAATACAGAAAAAAAGTATTATTTCACACGCACAATACAAGACAGCACTTCAGCCTGATGCACTTTTTAACTGGGACACATCAGTTACTGGTAGACGGTAGGCTTTCTCTAGCACAAACAACTGCCCACGCCAATTGCAAACTCCTCAGTCAGTATCAGTGATTCTAATTAAATCACCTTTATCTAAGAGCTGGCTCGGGCGTTGACTTCTCTGAATTCAACTCTAAAGGTTCCATATTCGAACCAGCAATAGTGATTCTAAAAATCACCACAACGTGCCCGGAATTTCGCACTTTTAAGCACTATTCTTTTTCAGTCTGACTAATCCCGCTGTACTATATCGTAGTGAATGCAGTCACTACAATTCCTTATTGTGTCTTCAAAGCTACACGTTTCGTTTCAACGAATTATCATCGCCCACGACTTTATAAAAAATTAAAAAAAAAATTCTATTTGCAATGGGCACTGTCGGTCAGTGAGATGATATCACTAGTTTATTTATTCTTCATATTAAGCAATTTTAACTCATCTCTAATATTTTTTTTATAAACTTTCTGTTGTGTAAATTTCGATCTGGGGAGGTGTTACTAACTTTGATACTTGCATGTTTTGGAACGAGGTTTATACTTAAACAGTGCTTCTTATAATATATTTTTTCGTTGCTTTTCAGTATTTCATGCTTTAAGTTTCTGTATTTGTCAGCTCTCACTAATCGACAACGCACACTGAAATGTACTTATCTTCTTTTTTTCAAAAAAGTAATGTCCGATGATGGTTCGTTGAACAGAAACATGTAGCACTGAAGAAACAAGTTAAAGAGTCGTATTTGACATTCAGAGGACCGTGCACCGTGATATATTCTTATAATTAAACCAACGAGATGCACTAATTTCTCAAATTTATTTTTGGAAAAGAACTCTACATGTTTCGGACAGTTCCTCTGTCCATCATCAGGAGTCTAGCACTTTATACACAGCAATGGTGTATGTCATACAGGTTATGCTAACAGCTTGCGAGCAGGATCAGGAGGGAACATCCTGATCCTGCTCGCAAGAAGTCAGCATAACGTGTATGACATATACCATTGCTGTGTATACAGTGCTAGACGCCTGATGACGGACAGAGAAACTGTCCGAAACACGTAGTTATATTCCAAAAATAATTTTGAGAAATTAGTGCATCTAGTTGGTTTTATTATAAGAAGTGAAGAGTCGTGTTGACTGTAATACTTCGTTTGTGTTCAGTATTCTTTTATTTTTGTTTGCTTATTTTTCCTTTTCTGCCAAGGGGCTTAACAGAAGCGCCGTGGCTAAAGTGATGACAATGTTACATCAACTATCAGTCGACCATGTCTAAAACAGATTCGAGGGTGCGTCACACCTTGAGCGCTGTGTTCAGCGACATCTCGCCTACGACAATTCTGGCAATCGTCCCATCAATATTTCACAACATAACCCAGTACCAGTAACACGAAATCATTAACATAAATATATTGGTAAGTAATGCTACCAAATACTGTGTTCTCTGGAAGAAACATAAACATATAAATTCGTAAGGTGAAATAAACAGTGTGTGTCACTGATAGTCTTTTTTTTTACCAACGTGATACATTAAAGTAAAGAATTTGTGCATCAAGTTGGTAAAAAAAGACTTATCATTATATCAGGATGCACGGTCAACAAAACGTAAAAAGTGTTTTGTCACTGTTGTTAATTTCTCACGAATGCTCCTCTCTCTTGTCGGGTTTCTTATTCCTGTTAATGTAGTAAGAACAAGGCTAGCCCCAGACAGCTGTCGACTGTTGACTCATGGGACTGCAGGAAGCAGACCAGTTCTACGTTGGAAAGTACTACCTACTCAGCTATTAACCCAGTATATGCTTGAACTTTAACACCGGCATGAGAACAACGTAGGTACGCCTATGCTGCAAATAGAAACTAGTAACTTTCTCGTGACAAAGTAACGACCTAAACAGTATTTGGCGAAGAAGCGCCCTCCAAAAGGCTTTAGAGTCTGACACAGACCCTTTCAATCCGTGCTCGCGGGCATCTGCCTAAAACAAAGTGTTATGTCACCCGCTGGGACACTTGAAACGAGAAAACCTCTTTTGACCCTTTCCCAGGTAAAGCAGAGATACCATGAATTTCTGAAAATTCTGGGCTGTTGATTTACGGAGACGTAGATTACATTACTAGTTAATTTCGTAAAAATATCCTAAAATGTCGACACCCTAGCCTGTGCAGTGAATTTATCTTTTTACTCTTCTCCCTATAATTACCAGTAGCGTACACTTCTAGTGCACATGATGTACACAAAAATACGCACGTAAAATTATACTTATATTTACTCAGTATTCATTCCGTGTATTGAATTTCACGTTGCCCGCATGCAGACCAAAGTTTACAGAAGTTGCCTGCACCACATAAAGGGGCTGAGCGGGTATGGTCTAACAAATATTTTGTAATTTTCGCCTGTAATCATGGGAGCTGTACACCACAATTCATAAAGGTTCACACAACCAATGTGTTTTATATCACAATACGCTATTACTAGAGGAGGGGGTACAAGAGAAAGAGTGTGCTCCGCGCCGAATGAATACGATTTGCAGCCTGGAGATCCATGGACCGAACCTCGAAAATAAACATGATTTAAATTTGGATCATCTGAGTCGACCCGAGGAACATCAAGATTGTTATATTTGTCTGGGGTAAAATACCTTTTTAATCCGGAGTCTCACCTGTCTCCATCCTAGGCCAGCCCAATCCAGTCCATATACCCACCTCCCACCTCCTGGAGATCCATCCTAATATTATCCATCCATCTACGCCTAGGTCTCCCCAGTAGTCTCTTTCCCTCCGGTTTCCCCACCAAGACCCTATACACCCCCTCTCCTCACCTATACGCGCCACATGCCCAGTCCATCTCATTCTTCTCGATTTTATTACCCGCACAATATTGGGTGAGGAGTACAAATCATTTAGCTCCTCGTTATGCAATCTCCTCTATTCCCCCGTTACCTCGTCCCTCCTAGGTCCAAATATTCTCCTCAACACCATGTTCATAGAACATAAATACAGCATTATTAATTAGTACAATGGATAATTCTCGTAAAATCCGATTGTGTCCTAAACGTACCGGGTCACACACCACAGAAAGTTTGAAGTCGGCTCCACTCACCTGCCATACCGAGCTGTGGGCAGTAAATCTGTGTGCCGAGGGCACGTCTACTAGCACTTCTCTGAAACGTCGTGCTTTATCTGCTTAGGGTTGTAATTAAGATCATTCTTATATTAATACTAAATAAAAGTTAAGTAAAACTGATTTTTTTCGACGTGTCGCCCTTAGTCCCAAGGATTCCATTTTGCCTGTTCACAGTATTAATAACTGTCAAGGTCTCAGTTTTTATCGTCCTGTCTTTACAGTCCACAAAACAATTTCTAATGCGATTTAAGAAGAGCTTTTCTTAACACATCTTGATAACACAGAACCGTGCCATAGATGTGAGCGTAAAACAGCTCTCTGCAACGCATATGTGAGCGCATGCGTGCGCGTTGGGGCCAAATAAATTTGCTGAGTTAAACGGAAATAAGAATTCTTTCCAACTTGCAACAAAGCCGGTACTGTTTCCTGTTTCACTTAACGAAACCTCATCAACTTCGAATGTTATGAGCAGAAGAATGACAGAATGCATATGGATGAACATGAAAGGAAGACTGAAGTAAAATGAGTAAGTTCAAGTCCCTTTTAATTTAGCACCAGCAACTGCTTGGTCGCGGTCCCAGTGGCCGGGCGCTCTAAGGCGTAGGTCTGCGGCCGCTTGCCTGCTGAGGTTGTGGGTTCGAATCCCAGCGGGGGCATGGGTGTCTGTCTGTTGTGATTGTTGTGTGTTGTCAGGTAGATGTGTCTGCGACGGGCTAATCACTCTTCCAGAGTAGTCTTACCGACTGTGATGTGTCGTTGTGTGTGATCTAGACACCTCGTGAATGAGGAGGCCCTGGCCCACCGTGGGCTGTTGCGCAAACTGAAGAACTGCTTGGCGGGACTGACAAAAACCACAGTCGAACAGTCAACCTTCGGGTTCAAATTCAAACACGGGAAGTCTTTGAATACGAAGTGCAAAATCTCATCTGTGACATTCGAAGTTTAATAATATAGTTTTACCCTTTTATATGGCATTTGAAATTGGGTATACTCAAGATCTGACGTGGATACAACATGGTGTTTCTCCCACCGTATGTGTGTGTGTGTGTGTGTGTGTGTGTGTGTGCGTGTGCGTGTGTCATTCGTGTGGATACCACAGCAGAGACCGTTTCCCTTGGTATGATTATCCGACTGGTCTGTACATAACAGGTAATAACATTTCGCTCTAAACGGTGCCAATAATTACGGAAACTGTATCGATGTATGAAAGCAGGCACCTCTCGAAGCATGCGGCAATTTTAAAACGCTGAAAAAGTGTGGAACGAAATGAAAGCGTCTTTTTCCGCTAGTTATCTATGTTCCCACATCGACAGCGTGGGAATTCAGGGTGCACAATTACTTAACAACATACAGCAAATTCTGTTCAGAAAATTACCACAGTGCAGGAACAAGAACGAGTTTCATCAACACAGTGCTCTTTTGTTTCATTTTACACACTTCATACGTACAGCACCAACTGGTGAGCGCAAACATGAAATAATAAGAAGCCAACAAGATTTTAATTATTGTCATTAAGAAAATAAATTTAAACAGAGAAGAGGATGATATTGCAAACTGCCTCCGAGTTTCAGCAATATAAAATGACACGGTCTAACCGAAAGCCGGAGTTCAAACAACATTTTTAATTCAGCGTAAAATCAGTTTCACACTGTGAAAGCACGTGGAAGAGAAAAAACTGCAAGTCTTTAAAAACAAAGTTCCTAGGAAAATACTTGGACAGGAGAGAGGTGAGGGGAGGAAATTCGTGGTCTGCGCGCGGAAATCATGGGAGAAAAAGTGTTTGGGAGGGAGGGGAGTGACAACCCAAATGAAACGAGGAAAAGAAGGCGACAGAATACGGGGGGGGGGGGGGGGGAGGGGGAGGAAAGGG
>Ga0123352_10010229_pt1 | contig 14725 bp, 8 predicted proteins | sample TergutLab28metaG_FD_89700 | JGI IMG/M metagenome (GOLD analysis project Ga0123352, IMG submission 89700) | Labiotermes labralis P1 segment gut microbial communities from Petit-Saut dam, French Guiana - Lab288 P1 | ecosystem: Host-associated > Arthropoda: Insects > Digestive system > Gut ... | reverse complement strand
CAACACCCCAAGATGTTCGGAAAAAAGGCAGTAAAATTCTAAAACTACCTAGGTTCGCAATTGTTTTTCATTAGCAGTGACAAGTAAATTGGTTGTCATCATAAATAGTCTTAAAGTACCAAACATTAAGACAATTTTACTATATGAAATGACATTTCTTGTACCAAATTACAACTGCCTCCAGAACCCCTGACTAGGGGGCTACCGCCCCCCAGATCCCCTTTCTCTCTGTCCTCAAATGAATTTTTTGAACCCCCCCCCCCCCCGCAAAAGATCAACATCATTACTGGGCTCTGCCATATAGGGTCGTCGTATTTTTATTGGGATATTTGCACTTCGTATGCTTGCGAAGACTGCACCTGTACCTCTCAGTAGACGGTCTCTCCATTTCTTTCTTAGTTTACCTCCATTTTTTTTGCAGTATCCCTGATAATAACTTCGGTAATTCAATTTATTTTGAAATCATTTTTCCCTTATACGCGTATTCCATTGGTGGTTCATTATCGCATTCACAAGTGCCCGCTACCTGTCCCAATCCTGAGCCAGATTGATCCAGTCCATGCCCCCACAACCCACTTTTGAAGATCCACCTTAATATTATCCCTCCATTTTTGCCAGGGTCATACAAGTGGTTCTTTTCCTCAGGTTTCCCCGCCAGAACCTTGTATACACTTCTGCTCTCCTCCATGCGTGCTACATGCCCCACCCATCTCATTTTTGTCGACTTGATCACCCGAACAACATTGGGTGAGATCATTAAGCTCCTCATAATGTCGTTGTATGCATTCATTCCTTTGGGGGTAAAAAGGTTAATTTTTCCTGTGCACGCCTTGAAGGCTTCGTGGAGGTGGGGTCTCAGATTCACGCCCCGGCCGATTAACCCTCGGGGAAGGGTCCGCGGTGCCCATTGAAGAGGAGTGTGTGGGTGGTCGTTTGTAGTTGCGCCAGAGAAGTTTCGAAAAGCGACTATTAGCTTTCGTCCTTTCTGTCTGTCTGTCTGCATGGGACAGATCGGCTGCCACTGGACGGATTTTCGTGAGAGTTGATATTTGAGTATTTTCGAAAATCTGTCGAGGAAATTTAAGTCTTATTAAAATCGGACAAAAAAAATGGCACTTTACATTAAGACGTATGTACCTCGCTGAATTCTTCTTAGAACGAGAAATTTATAGACATAAGTTGTAGAGAAAATATAAACACACATTTTGTGTTCAGTAACTTTTTGCACCCCCCCCCCCCACACCGAAAATCGCCGTTTATGAGTTAATGTATAAAAGTATTGTAGAGCCAGACGGGCCAAATATGGCAATATAATACCGTTTGCAATCTCAATCTGATACTGTTCCCTAACCTCTGGCTCATTTAGCTTCCCCAGGTTCTAAATAATTGACAATATTAACCCTTTAAAGACGAAGCGCAGACTGCTTTATTTAAAGACCCAATTCGTACCGCGCAGTAAACACTTTTCATCTCGGTTATAAAAAGCAATCAGTTTATGCTGTAAGTGGCACAAGTCGCTGTTTGTTCTCAGATAAATACAAAATACATAAATACAGTGCGGGCAGAACGTATTGCTCCTAGGCTACAAACCTGTACAGCATGTTACTATACTGAATACTGTAGGCAACTGTAACACAATGGTATTAGAATATTATATTATAATGTTATTATGTTATTGGACCACTGTCGTATATGCGGTCCGTCGTTAACCGAAACGTCGTTATTCGGCGCATGACCGTATACTATATTTCCTGACTTGTTACCCTGAAGCACTGGTCAAAGAAATGCTATCTGCTTCCGCTCGACATGCCGGCTGGTTTTGCATGCGGAAAGCAGAGCCAGTGGAAAAACATACACCGTCATTTAAGATACATCAATCTTTCTTCTGCAGGACATGACTTTAACATAGATCAGCGGTTCCTAAACTGTGCTGCGCGGACGCACCGACCGTTTTCCAGGGGATCCGTGTATACCTTTCTGTATTGGCTACTATCGGTCAAGCTTCCCACTAGAACAGGCCACCAAGGCGCTAGGGGGAAGATTTGTATACCTATACTCTTTCTTTAACCTCAACACTAGATGGGGTGGGTGGTCAGCGCCATGCCTCGGCCTCTTTAAAGGTAAATCAATCTCGTTACTGGCCTGGACAGGCCCAGAGGGTTCCAGGAAGTTAAGGTTCCCAGATTTCGTGACAACGGCACAAGATGGTTGTAGGTTGTCAGCGTTACGCACCGGCCGGCTTTATCCCCTGGTACTCATTTCTGTTAGAGGCTGAGTCGACCCCAGAGCCATAGTGCGATCGGAAGGATTTTATGTCAATGAAAATTCCACTGTCATCAGCTGGGATCGAACCAGCTACCTTGCCTCAGCCGCTTTACCCCTGGGAAAGACCCGGTACCGATTGTATAGCAGGCTGGGTCGGTCTGGACGGGAAATTTCTCCCCTACCGGGATTCGATACCCGGACTGTCCAGCCCGTAGCGAGAAGCTCTACCGACTGAGCTATCCCGGCGCACGTAATGGCTGCTTTGAAGTTTATTTACTTTTTAATTAAAGGAATAGTATCACGTTACAGTAATAGAGGGACGTATTTAATTGGCGGCACGTTTATTTCGTGTGACCGATAGAATATCTAATTAAGAAACTTTTCGTATCGACGAAGCTGGCGACGGTCAATTTAAGACCAAATCATGCAGACCGTTGTCATGTGTTCTACTGGTATGTGTTAGTAGCTATCTGAATTCAGTTCTGAAATACACATTTCTAATTTCGGGTACCAATCTGCCGGACATCTGTATTTACGTGAGCTAGAATTTCAGGATCCGTGGCGATTTTGCGAAGCCAAAAGGGGGTCCGCGAGTAAAAAAAGAAAAATGCGAAACAGTAACATAGATTTTTTTATAACCACCAAATGTACAATTAATACCATAACAGTATATGTCACAACAGTCTGTGTAATCTACACTGCTACATGTTTCGACACTTCCTTGTCACCATCAGACAGTTTACAACCAATGGCATGCTATTACACACTTTTTTAAATTGCAGCTGTTGAAAATACGATTTACAAAATGCTGAAATTACAATTTTATACAATTGTAGTTTCAACAGCTACAGTCTGAGAACTTATATAACCTTGAGGTGAAACATCTTTATTGTATAAATGTTGGAGAATAGGGCGCTGAGGAGGACATTTGGGGCTGGGAGAGACAAGGTAACAGGGGAGTGGAGAAGAATACAAAACGAGGAGCTTTATGATCTCTACTGATCACCAAATATTATTTGGTTGATCAAATCAAGAAAAATGAGATGGACGGGGCATGTAGCACGTATGGGGGCAGGAAAGGTTCCTACAGGTTTTTTGTGGGGGGACCTGAGTGAAAGAGAACACTTGCAAGACTCAGGCTTAGATGGGACGATAATATTAAAATGAATCTTGAAGAAGCGAGATGGGGAGGCATGGACTGGATTGATCTGGCTCAGGATAGGGACGGGTGTCAGGCGCTTTTCAGTGCTATAGTGAACTTTCGGTTTCCACAAAATGCGGGAAATTTCTTGACTAGCTAGGGAAATGATAGCTTCTCAGGAACGGCTCTCCGTGGAGTTAGTTAGTTAGATAGTTAGTTATTTAGTTGGTTGGTTCCTCGGGTCATAGATAATTTCTGTGTTACAGTTCAGTTCTGTTGATCTGCACCCATTCCTTAACCCAAACGAGTGCGTGTGCTGCCATCTGGTGGAGACTGGTCGTGGGAAAGATGAAGGATCCGAAATATTTATTGGTCCCCACTGGCTGAGCTTGTCATCTGTTCTTTTCCTTAGTGACAAGACCAGAGCCTGTGTCGTCTGGAATTTGAAGATGAACTCAGAGCACATGTGAAGTATTAAATACTGCAGCTACGTAAACAGTGACGTTTATTATAGTGGGAGAATTTAGACATGATGCTTTTGGTGTCAGATGTTTGTGTGTACCACCTGCTTCAGCATATTAATATCTCCGTTTCTTGCTCACACAGTGTATTTATGTATTTTGTGTGATTCTCACTATAAACAGTGACTATTCCCCCCCCCCAAACATATTTTTTGGTAGTGGCGATTAATTACTCTGAGGTTGGAATTCCATTTTTGTACATTTTGGTGTTCATTTCATGCAGCTTGACGGAAACCTGATCCAGCTCAGTGTTTAAAGATTAACAAATTAGTTAGAATTCCGAGAGCTGAAACTTTGATAATTTTTTTGTCCTGCTTCATTATATCTGTGAAAGCGCGAATTCTTAGTGAGACCGCCATTTTGTGAGTGGCTTAGGAACCCGGCAGTTTTGTTCAAGGTTTATTTCTCTTCGAAGTCACATCGTCAGGCACGCAACCTTTTATTCTTACCATATACTTGTATGGCAGCTCGCCTTCACGCTGCGGCTGATTTAACCTCGGAAAAAATAATGCGTGGTATTCATTAGATATGCAGGGTGGGCTTAGAGCCGGATTCGACAAAATGGCCGAAAGAAATATGTCTGAAGAATCTTGCTTTCTGCGATGGGACGCCGTCTGTTCTGGTTACAGTTAAACGGCATCGTTTTCCAGAAGGCGGTACTGCACCGGGTTAGGGTAGGGGATATAGCGATTCCCTACGGGCTGGACGGTCCGCGATCGAGTCCCGGTGTGGGGCAAGATTTTCCGTTCCCGTCCAGACCGGTCCTGGGGTTCACCCAGCTTCCTGTACAATTGTTACCGGATGTCTTTCCCGGGGGTAAAGCGGCTGGGGTGTGGCGTCGACCATCCATCTACATCTAGCGCTGAGGTTAAAGAACGAGTAGAGCTATACGTCAACTCCCCCGCTGATCTTTCATGGTGTGCTGGATGGTGAACTTTACCGTTGTCAGACTCTCAAATCATAGATAAATCCTAGTCGCCACCAGGAACTGAACCCCTACCATCCAGCCCATTAATCACCGACTGTCCACAGTGTCTTACGCCACTCCTGCTGCGGTCTGTACCATCAGCTGGTGAACACTGCTATGCAAGTTGCAGCTGTATGTATTTTTTTATGTACAGAGGAAAATTGTAAAGTATGCTGTGGGTGGAGGCAGGCTGTGACCCCTTGCTCTTCACACTTGTTAGCCTGTTGGCTTCCCCACCACCGCGGGTGTCCCCCGCACTAATTCGTCATTTTTTTTTGTGGCTGCGTTCACATTTAAAGTCTGTTCTAACATTGCGACTATATTACATTCCCAGAAGACAGCTTAAAAACTTGTGTAAGAGGAAAAGTGAAGAATGGGAGACAAATAGTAAGAGTGAAGTAAGAGCATGCCCCTCTTCTTTCCGATTGGCCCAAGCTGATTTTAAGCCACAACCTTACCTGTATAAATACCCTAGCAGTCCCCTCCCAGCTATGCTTCTTGTCCACATCACATGTGAAAATGGAACAGTGGGTTCCGAAACGTCGGCACGTGAAATTCAGACGCCGGGGAATCACCCAAAAGAAAGAATACAACATATGATATGATATGATATTTATTTACTGAAGTTGGGTTTCCATCCAGTGGCAGTGATCGGTAAACTTGTACAAAAATAGGAGAGAGACAGCTATATATACAAAAGAAGAAACAACAAACAAAACAATACAAGAACACAGAATACACAAAATAGAAAACAAAAATACAAAACAAGAACGCAAACATCAAAAGAATATTAAAAAAAAAACATACGCCGAGTAATTGGAATATAACAAATATCAGCAAATAGTAATGACACAACGTACTGCACGGGACCTACATACAGCTACATTACTGTAAACAAAATACAAATAGCAACAAATAATAATGGCACAACGTAAATAATACAATGTAATCTTAACGTAACATCATGGCGCGTTCGCATAATATTTATACCTCCTCGGCTAACTTAACAGCCTGATACCATTTCACTGTGAAGAGAGCGCTTTTATGTCGATTCATTTTTACCGGCAACAATAAAACCATACTTAGGTCTCATGTAAAGTGCCCCTATTTTTGTCGGATTATAACCAAATTTTTTATTTTCTTGACAGATTTTCGTACAAGTCCCCCAATATCTAATTTCACGGAAATCCGTCCAGTGGGGACCGCACCGACACATTCGGACAGACGGACAGGACGAAGCTAGTAGTAGTTTTTCGCGAGTGATGAAACGCGCCAGAAGCGCTCCGAATTTTGCCAATAAAGTGCATCTGCGTGATCCGTGCTATCCCCATAACAAGCCGAGATTTTTCCCCCCAGACAATATAACCCGTTTGAAGTGAATTTTGGAGACAGGATAGATTGTTTTTGTTTGTGAGGTTAAAACTGAATTTACGCTTGTAGGAGCCAGAAGGATACAAAAAATGAAAGAATATTTGTGTTATTTTAGGAAATGTATTACCAAGTTGCTTCCCTGAATTGCTTTTGGGTGTATACTGTATTACAGTTTAACCGGTTGATGTCTGACGTTGAGCAAAATAATGCACATTAAAATTCAGTTGCAACATCACGCTGAGCACCCACAGTCTTCGTTAGGATGACCAACCGGTTAAATGATGTTAATGAGAAGTAATAGTTTATTGTGATACTCATGTGAGACACACCAGCACACTCTGTAGGCAGAATGCAGACTTTTCTCTTCAAGTATGCGGTGCCCTGCTCTTTTAAAGCATTGTTACAGGTTGATTATTATTATTTTTATTATTGTTATATTAAATAATCATTGATTTATAGTCACGTAGCTGTATGTATGTTCTGTGCAGTACGTTGTGTCATTACTATTTGCTGCTATTTGTTATTTTATTTACAGTTATGTAGCTGTATGTATGTTCTGTGCAGTACCTTGTGTCATTACTATTTGCTTATGTTTTTTATCTGCCAATTACTCGTCTATTTTTTTAATATTCTCTGTATTTTTGTTTTCTTGTTTTGTATTTTTGTTTTCTATTTTGTGTATTCTGTGTTTTTATATTGTTTGTGTATTGTTTCTCCTTTTGTGTATGTAGCTGTCTCTCTTCTATTTTTGAAGAAATTTACCTACCACTGCCACCGGGTGGAAAAGCAATTGCAGTAAATATATATCATATCATATTAATTATATTATGTACTGCTAATTGTTTCAACAGCTACACGGTCTTGCTCAGGCCGTTAAAATACAAAAAAACTAATATTACACCTAAGATTGAGGTCCTAATCTGACCCCCTGTAACTGACGTAGCCTTTGTAACTTTGGTTTTTATGTATTTTAACGGCTTGAGGAAGACCACGTAGTGGTTGGAGCATTTAACCGTACATATATGTAATGTAATAATAACAATAATAAATTAGTTGTGTTGATGACCACAACTGTACTGTAATTTATACTACTCAGCTGGATGGCCACGATGGAAAGCGTTAATTATTTTCACTATGGTTCCGGTTGTGTTGTGCCTACATTAAACACTCACTTATAAGTCGTTATTTCACTCTTGTTCGAACGGTTCACGTCACCATATGTGAAGACTGCCACCCACCCACTAGGTCAGTGTTTCTCAACCGCCGGGCCGCGGTCCGCTACCCGGGCCCGGTACCGGGCCCTGGCATCAATTATACCGGGCCGCGAGAGATTCTCCTGGAATTGATAACTAATTTAAATGTAATTTTATATTTGTCAACATGCCTCACCATACACATAATTGTACTAAAACTCTTTATGATTATGCCATAATTAATTATTAATACTTTTGTTAGTTTAATGTATGAACTTAAAAAAATTGGAAAAGGTACTGACGAGTAAATCTGTTGGGACCGGCCCTCGTCTTATGAAAAAAGAATTTACCGGTCCGCGGTCTCACAAAGGTTGAGAAACACTGCACTAGGTCATCGTTTAACGTTACGGTTGGTGCCAGAAAACGTCGTTCTTCTCCCAGGGTCTTTTGTCGTCTTCCACGTCATGGTGCCGTTGCTACTGATTCCTGCCCCGTAACTTTGCAGTTTACAGTTCAGTAACGTTTCTACCATTCGACGTTTGTAACTTGAGCTGCTGGGAGTGTCGTTAAATAAACAAGATAAAGTTCAGTCAAGGCTCACTTCTTGACAAATCAGAGGATTCGTGCAGAAAAAGGAAATTTTGCTTATTTCGGAGGTTTGTCGTGAAGGGGTCCCCTGCGTTCGTGATCGGCTAGTCGCAAGCCAGTTACTACAGGCTCAGCTGCTGTCTGCAACTTGAGATCACCCCTCTGGTCGAGTATTACTGCTCTGCTGACGACAATTCCTTTTCTCTGCTGAGCCTACATTTGCTCTTGGGTCCAGAGAGCCTCCTGTTGGATGGATGCCGCGGTCTTTCCCAGAAGGTACAGCGGCTCGAACGTGAAGTCGACCGCTTACCCATATGCAGAGTTAAAGAATGTGTGGAGCTTTATGAGCACCGAATCCTTCAGTTGGTACTTCAGTATGCAATACGTAACGTGCAGGGACATCAGAGAGACAACCCAGCGAGGTCTAAATGCTGCAGGGATAGGGACTACATCAGGGCTGCACGGATTTTCCACAAATCTAGGGCCGCCTCGAAATTTTAAGCGCCATAAAGGTGATATCAAGCAAGTCCCACATTGAGGATCCGCTGATGTTAGGCGTCACCGGACAAAGTTTAATTTCCACACCAATGTGGTATTTGTGCACTAGATGTTGTGGCGATCGAACGGGAACCGTTGTGCCTCATGACGGAAAGGGATCCAGTTTGATATGGTATGATATGATATGTTATATTTGTTAACTGCAATTGGGTGGACACTCGGTGGCAGTAGTACAGTACACATTTACACACACACACACACACACACAATACACAGAACAACACAGTGGAACGGAACACCTAGAACGGAACATACATAACAATTAGAATACATAACAATAAGAATACATAAACATAACAAGAATACATAAGCATAACAAGAATACATAAACATAACAATAAGAATACATAAACATAATAATAAGAATACATAACAACAATAAGAATACATAAATATAACAATGAGAAGACATAAACATAACAGTAAGAATACATAAACATAATAATAAGAATACATAAATATAACAATGAGAAGACATAAACATAACAGTAAGAATACATATCACCAAGAATATATCAACATAACAATAAGAATACATAAACATAACATTAAGAATAAATAACAACAATAAGAATACATAAACGTAAAAATAAGAATACATAAACATAACAATAAGAATACATAACAACAATAAGAATACACATAACAATGAGAGTACATGAACATAACGATAAGAATACATAATTTACAAAATGAAGCAGAAGCATACAAAACATTAACCATATATATATATATATATACGATGATACAAAATAGTACCAAACGATTATGAAAGAATGTGATAAACGAAACAGCCATATAAACGGCACACTTGATATGATCTTTATCTTAGTAATTAACCAACTTCATGCACAAAATTTTTGTTTTACAATGAGTTTATTTCATGCCTCTACATGTTTCGAACACATGTGCTCATCATCAGGAGGTCAAAATTGCATTACACAGCCTCTGGTATCATCACATCTATAGGTGTGATGATGAAATAAACGTATTGTGAAACAAAAATTTTGTGCATCAAGTTGGTTAATTACTAAGATAAATACAATGAGATGCGCGGTCAGCAAAACATCAAAATTTGATATGATCTGTATATTTTCTAATAATGACAGACACACTGTTGCTAAGACCTTTACTCCACTTCACTACACTTGGCGACACTTCACTTCTTCCCATTTCAACTTCACCCAACCAATGTGTCGAAACTTGTGTCCAGAAACTCAGGATGTGGGGAGCACTGTCAAAATTAATAGCCACGTTAATGTTAGGAAGTGTTGTAATTGTTGTAACCGCATCTTGATGCGTGTTGTTACCAGTGAGGTTTTCGCCTTGTGTATACAACACTGCGTCATGGATGGGAATGTCTTCCCATGAGCTAGGATGAATGAACAGTTAACTGCCTAAGTAGGATGGAACTAGAGCAATCTCTCTGTCTTAATTATATCAGTTAGCCTTTCTCTTTGGCTTCCGGATGGCACTACAGAGTTTTATACCACGCTATAACCTAAGTAACTGCGCAAGAAAAACAGAGCAGAGCAGTCCGCTACTTTCAGAACAAAGTACGCACCATCGCGTGTAATTCGGCAGACATTTCCCGTCTAAACCCCAGGTCAACTCTGACGTCATTTCCTTTGTTCGTATTAGAAAGTTTTACGATTCCTTAATAAGCGTTCGTGGTACAGTTCGGTCAATGTGGGTTTTGTGGTGAACGAAGTGGCTCGGTGACAGGTTTTCGTCAAACATTTCAGCTTTCTGCTCTCAGTTGTCACTCCGCCAGTCGCTCTGATATTCACCTGTTACGCGGGGGATGGAAATTCAGCCTGTTACAGGCCTCAGTACCACAGACAGTCTGACCACAACCCCAAGAGAATAAACAAGATGTACAGTGTACGTACAGAGACTCATTGTAGCTTCTTTGCGTAACCATTGTTGCCATTTAGACGCAACAATACCTTCCCTTATTGATGTCGGTGTAGATGTGGCTGCCAGCAACATAAACGTGTTCTGGATTGTCGTGGAAATGCAACAACTGGTTCCCTTTGCATTTTTGTTGAACTGTAAAATATTTAATACTGCTGTTAACAATACTCAGTAATAAATGTTGTCAGTGTGTGTGTGTCTGTATTCTTGACGTAGTTATCTGCCGTGCAAGGCGCATGCGCCGTATTGTATTGTCGTCAATGGCCTGTCCGGCTGTACTGAATTTTTTCCACAATATATCATAAACGGCACGAGTTTCCGGAACTTAAAATGTGTGTTTCGATTTTTTTACAGCTTTCATCTGAAATATAGCTCATTCTAAGAAGAACTGAGCGAGATTTTATCATAAATATACACAGGTCTTTATATCAAGTACCCGTTATTCAGGATTCCGCGGTAGTACAGTGGTTAAGGTGCTGTGCTACAAATCGGAAAGTCGCTGGTTCGATCCCAGCTAGTGTCAGTGGATTTTTCATTGACATAAAATCCTTCCGATCGCACTATGGCCCTGGGTTCGACTAAGCCTCTAACAGAAATGAGTACCAGGAATATTTCCTGGGGGTAAAGGCGTCCGGTGCGTAAGGCTGACAACCTACCGCCATCCTGTGCCGTTGTCATGTAATCTGGGAACCTTAATTTCCTGGAACCCTCTGGGCTCCTCCGGGACTGCTTTACCTTTTAACTTTTACCCGTTATTCACGCCCCATTTGAATGAAACTTGAATTTTCGAAAAATGTCAAATATAAAATTCTGTGCAAATCCTCCCAGTTGGGGCCCAGTTCTGTCCGGACAGACGGACGGACATACATGAAGCTAATATTTTTTTTTCGCAGTTTTGCGAATACGCCGCGAAATGAAGTATGCTGCATCCGGGGGTATGAATGGGAGACCGCGCTGAAGGACGGAACTGTACCTACGTCACGCAGTGTCTTCTGTGGTCGAACATCAGTCTGAAACCGAAGGCAAGCCACCCCATTGTGTAAGAGATCGTCGAACATTTGAGAATGACACAATCAGAGGCGCAAAATTCGACCCTGCACTTGTGTGTCTTCACCTGACATGCTAACTGCCCCGTGGCTTGCCCTATTCGTCTTCCTCCGCCGTATAAACGAGATCTGCGTTCTTTGGTATTTTACGCGGTAATTTAATTGGTAATTTTTACTGACGTTTCGGTATCATCCTATGGTTCCATGAAGCAAATAACTACCTATCTACGCAGCGTATAAAACCGTAAAGATGCAGGTCTCAATCCCTTCAGTTTTGTATGTTTAGTGGTGACGGTGACACTTAGGGTGGACCAGCAGGTCAGTTGTCCGTGGCGCCAATCTGTAATCGGAAATATAAAGGTAAAGCAATCCCTGTACGGGCCTGGGCAGGCCCTGAGTGTTCCAGAAGGCTGAGGCTCCCAGATTTCAAGACAGTCGGCACATGAAGGTGGTAAGATTCTCAGCCCTACGCACCGGCCGCCTTTACCCCCCAGGAAATATAGCTGGTACTCATTTCTGTTAGAGGCTGAGTCGACCCCAGGGCCATAGTGCGGCCGGAAGGATTATGTCAATGAAAAATTCCAATGACACCATCGAGAATCGAACCCGAGATCTTCCGGCTTGTAGCGCAGTGCCTCAACCAACAGCGCCACCGCGTGACCCCAATCGGAAAAATAGTGCTGGTAAATTAGGGTTTCTCCGAAAATTGTCGGCAGTTTGGGCACGAGCCATCAGCAAGCTTTACTAGCGTTGGCCCCGTTTGAAGAATTTTAAAGAATTTGTGTTTTGAAGGTGCGCCAATGTTTTAGCTTGTCTCGGACGGGTCCTGTTGACAGTTATGTTTTTCGTTCCGCGAATTCAAGCCGTTTGGATTTCATACTTAAACAAAATTCGGTTCTTACGGTTTTAATGGGCCCTACATTTAGTTTAGGTTAGGGTACAATTCTTCTGACCCTACCGTACGTAGGGATTTTTAAATTATATTTGTCCATTTTTTCTGCCAGAAGGATTGGTCAGCCATCGTGGAAAAATACTACCTAGGTTGCCCGATCAATCATAAATGTCGTAGGCACATTTTTGAGAACTGTCACTTCTGTAACGCGAAATTGATGTGACGGGAGATAGGAACTCTGCAACCGTCATATTCAGTAGGTCGTCCTACGTCTTCTGCTGTGGGCAGACTCGGGACATGCATTGCGCGTCCGTCATCAGAACTGTGTACAAAGTAACATTTCGCAACTTGCGCAGTGATTAACCGCCCCAGGAAGTGCATCCGTTGCGTCACTCTCATTGTGAGCTATTATCGTGTGGGTGTTAGATTGTATACTTCAGTGACTTTGAGTTCAATAAGACATTCTTTGAATTGCGTCTCCTTCCCTGCTCGCCGGACCGTACTCCTGTTTATATTTTGACGAAGGAATGCAAGCCCTGGACTTCGGCCTCATTCATTTTACCGTGTTTTTTTTTTTCTGGGGGCACAACATCCCAAATTTGGCCTAAGCCGCCTCATTGTCAAGGTTTCTAGATCACACCCAGATTCAGACACACCTAGTAGGTCGCCTCCGAACGAGTGCTGAGATCATGGCAGAAGCTGCTACCTGAAAAACACACAACAAACAAGAGACGAATATCCATGCCCTCAACGGGATTCAAACCCGCGATCCCAGCAATCAAGCGGGTTCAGACCTACGCCTAAGACCGCCTGGACACCGATCTATTTCACTTACCGCACACAAGTTACCCTGGCGCCCATCCTTGCAGTAGGAAGCATAAGGTAAGGACGAACCAAAAGTTCGTCTACCATCAGTGCGACTTGAACAGGGAGGGACTGTCCGTGGGCGGTGGCACCTGCTGTCGTTATCGTCAGGGTTTCGTCTTCCATTTATATACCCACCCTGACGATGGAGGCAGGCAGGTTTGTCTGCAACCTCGGTATACTTTTGCCAGATTAGACGGCGTCACGTCCCAGGGGCTACCTTAGTCACCTCTAAGATAACCTAATCTCTCTCTCTCACTCACACACACACACACACACACAAAAGATTCTATCGGGGTTGCGATTGTAACGAAGAAGGGAAAATAAATAATACCACAGACAAAAAGTAAAGTTATATCTGTGCAGTACATGAAGGCACATGGGGAATTTGAGGTAGAGCTCCACGCATTCTTAAACTCTACAAGGCCCCCCCCCCCCGGTAAACACTGATTTAATCTATAAAAGTGAGATCTCTCTTCCTTACATGATGTGTATGGAGTACGGGGTGGCGCAGTTGGTTGAGGCACTGCGCTACATGCCGGAAGGTTGCGGGTTCGATTTCCGATGATGTCATTGGAATTTTTCACTGACATAATCCTTCCGGCCGCACTGGGGTTGACTCAGCCTGTAACATAAAGCATACCAGGTATATTTCTTGGGGGGTTAAGTCGGCCGGTGCGTAGGGCTGACAACCTTACCACCTTCATGTGCTGATTGTCTTGAAACCTGGCTGCAACCCTCTGCGCCTGTGCAGGCCTGTAGTGGGATTGCTTTACCTTTACATTTATACATGAAGTGTGCACTTCCTAATTTGTTTTGGGTATCATCCTGATGATGGCCCCTAGGGGGTCGAAAAATGTAGCTGAGTGAATTTTTGTTTTTTTATAGTCAGTTTGCTTTTTTATTTAAACACACAGTAGGTACACATCTATATAGGGTGTTCCGCAGTTTGTGTACCAAACGTCAGGTTGCTATCGTGTGGGGCAGTTTGAGTAAAGAATGGAATATAGACATGCGTCGCTTAACGATGCGGATACTTTCTGAGAAATGCGTCGTTACACGTTTTCGTCGTGCGAACGTCATAGAGTGTACTTACACAAACCTAGATAGTATAGCCTACTACACACCTAGGCTATATGGTATAGCCTATAACTGCTAGTATACAAACCTGTACAGCATGTTACTGTACTCAATACTGTACGTAATTGTAACACAAAGGTATTATAATATCGTGGGACCACCGACGTACATGACAATCGTGGGCCGGGTAGCTTAGTCGCTATAGCGACTGACTACGGGCTGGACGGTCCGAGATCGAATCCCGGTGGGGACGAGATTTTCCGCCCGTCCAGACCGGCCCTGGGGCCCACCCAGCCTCCTGTAAAATGGGTACCGGGTCTTT